>ERZ780168.1679-NODE-1679-length-21827-cov-3.007533_pt1 | contig 21827 bp, 19 predicted proteins | sample MGYA00510981_ERZ780168 | MGnify/ENA primary metagenome ERZ780168 (study PRJEB29588, sample SAMEA2158769) | human gut metagenome | biome: human gut; feature: human-associated habitat; material: faeces | place: Denmark | collected 2008/2010 ...
CTGCGACCTCCTGATTTTCGACGATCTCGGCGCGGAAATGGACAAACCGCTGTACGAGTCGCTGTTGTACGAGATAATCAATGCGAGGGTCTGCCGGAGGCTTCCGATGATAGTCAGCACGAATTACAACACGACTGACTTACAGAAGCATTACCCGGACAAGATATGCTCACGTCTGCTGAGCTTCCGGCTGATGGCGTTCTTCGGAAACGATATCCGCCGGGTGCTGAAAAAAGAAGCAAAGTTCTGAAAAGGCGGTTTCGCGCAGGAGTTCAGACGCTGCCTGCACGATGTACCCTAAGTTGTGAAATACTGCAATGCAGAGATAATAAACTGGAGGTAACAATATGGGAAAACTCAGAGTTGGCATGCTTACAAGCGGCGGCGACTGCCCCGGACTCAACGCGACCATCAGAGGCGCCGCAAAGGCGATCTATGAGGCGTTCGGCGAAGATAAGGTCGAGATCGTTGGCATTCACGACGGTTATCACGGACTTATCCACGGCGTGTACAAGGTCATGCAGCCGTCCGATTTCTCCGGCATACTCACACAGGGCGGCACTATCCTTGGCACCAAGCGCACGCCGTTCAAGATGATGCAGATCATCGAGGATGACAAGGTCGACAAGGTAAAGGAGATGAAGGATACCTACAAGGATCTCAAGCTCGACTGCCTGTTCACCCTCGGCGGCAACGGAACTCACAAGACCGCCAACATGCTTTCCGAGGAAGGTCTGAACGTTATCGGCCTGCCCAAGACCATCGACAACGATATCTACGGAACTGACGTTACCTTCGGATTCCATTCCGCCGTGGATATCGGCACCGAGGTCATCGACCGTATCCACACCACCGCGAATTCCCACAGCCGCGTAATGGTCATCGAGATAATGGGCAACAAGGCTGGCTGGCTGACTCTTTACAGCGGTCTTGCAGGCGGCGCTGACATCATTCTGCTCCCGGAGATTCCCTACGACATCGACAAGGTGGCTCAGGCATGCCAGAAGCGCGCCGACGCAGGCAGGAATTTCTCGATTCTCGCAGTAGCAGAGGGCTGCTTCGACGTTAACGAGGCTAAGATGAAGAAGAAGGAGCGCGCACGTCTCCGCACCGAGGCGGGCTACACCACCGCGACCTCGCGTATCGCAAAGCAGATACAGGAAATGACCGGGCTTGAGACCCGCACGGTGGTTCCGGGACACATGCTCCGCGGCGGCAGCCCGTCGGCATACGACCGTATCCTTGCGACCCAGTTCGGGGCACACGCCGCACAGCTCCTCAAGGATAAGAAGTTCGGCTATACTGTCGCAATGGTCGATGGAAAGATCACCGAGAACCCCCTCGGCGACGTTGCAATGAAAACCAAGTTCGTTCCGGTCGACTGCAAGATGGTCAAGACCGCCAAGGACATCGGTATCTCCTTCGGCGACTGACCTTTAAGGAATAATCTGGCATCTATACCGCGAAGATTCGCACATATACTAAAAGGACAGAGTTTTTCTGTCCTTTTTTGTTTATTACGGCTATTGAATATTATTGTAGAATATGCTAAAATTATATCAGGATTTACCCAAAGAATATTTCAGGAGGACACAAGATGTTCAATATAGCAGTCGCACAGTCCGGCGGACCTACTGCGGCGATAAACGCAAGCCTTACGGGAGTTTTCAACGGCGCAGAGCAGGAGAAGGAAGTTGACGAGATCTACGGCGCGGAAAACGGTATCGAAGGTATCCTGGGTGACAGGCTGCTGAATCTCCGTAGCATACTCATGGACGACCACGACAAGCAGCTCCTTATGACAACGCCGTCAACGATACTCGGCTCCTGCCGCTTTAAGCTGAAGGACTGGCACGAGGACGAAAGCGACTACCTCCGCATAACAGAGGTGTTTAACCGCCACAATATCAGGGCGTTTTTCTACATCGGCGGCAACGACTCGATGGATACAGTCATGAAGCTGAACAGCTATTTTGTTGCGAAGGATATCCGTATCAAGGTGGTGGGAGTTCCCAAGACCATCGACAACGACGTGACCGAAACTGATCACACTCCAGGATTCGGCTCTGCGGCCAAGTACATGGCATGTTCATTGCAGGAGATAATCCGCGACAGCCGCGTGTATTCTATCCCATCCGTCACCATTGTTGAGATTATGGGCAGAGACGCCGGCTGGCTGGCGGCGAGCTCCTGCGTACTACGCGCGAACGGCGAACCCGCTCCGCACCTGATTTATCTCCCGGAGGGCGAGTTCTCCCCGGAGAAGTACCTCGAGGACGTACGTAAGGCGCAGCTCCGCTACAAGGCGGTTATTGTGGCGGTTTCTGAGGGGATCACCGCAGGCGGCGTGACTTCCGAGGTGGTGGACGCGTTCGGGCACAAGTACCTTTCCGGCGTTGGGAAGTGGCTGGAGGGCTACACCAAGGAGCACATCGGCTGCAAGGTGCGTTCCATTGAGCTGAACGTAATGCAGCGCTGCAGCTCCCACATTGCGTCGCTGACCGACCTCAATGAAGCGGAGCGTATCGGTAGGGAAGCGGTAAAAGCGGCGCTGGCCTACGGCGAGAGCGGCGTAATGATGGCTTTTCGCAGAATAAGCAACAACCCCTACCGCGTGGAGATAGTCACCGCGGACATCTCAAAGATAGCTAACCAGGAAAAGAAATTCCCCCGGGAGTGGATAAATCCCGAGGGAAACAACGTGACCGTAGACGCGCTGAATTATTTCCTGCCGCTGATCCAGGGCGAGCCTCAGCTTGAATTCCGCAACGGAATACCGGTGCACTTCCGCCTTGATCAGTAATTTATTGCCATAGGCTGCCGCGAGCGCTGAATGAGATGCTTCTCATAATCGTCGTGGCGGGATCTTGATAGAATATAACTCCCGATGAACGGCGCGAATTTTGAGAAAAGTTCGCGCTGTTCTTCTGTTTTCAGAAAAATGCAGTCCGGTGAGAACTGCTCGCTCCTGACTCCGAGCCGGTATACCTCGTCCTGCGCGCGCCGGAGCCGCGAAAGCTCCTGAAAGCGGAATTCCGCCGCCTGCCTGGATATCCCGCACAGCTTTTCGATTTCCGTTGCGGAGGACACCCCGCAGAAATGCAGCACGGTCAGCGGCGCCAGGAGCTCCGCGGCGAAATCGTCGGCTTCGCGCTCCTGCTGCTGAGTGAGCAGCGTGGGCGGATCGGTGATGTGTCCGGACAGCAGGTGTCCGACTTCGTGTGCGGCGGTCCACTTGCGGCGCGGAGCGTAGCATAGCTGACTGTTCAGCACTGCGACCATTCTGCCATCGGCAAGCATGCTGAATCCCGCGTAGCTGACCATGCGGCAGATGTCGTCCAGGCTGTTTTCAAACTGCGCCCTGAACGCCGCGTAGTCGATCACTTTTATCCCTGCGGCGGCGGCGACGGCGCTGACGCTTACCGGAAGCGATATCTGTCCGCTGATCAGAAGTGCCTGAGTACCAGTCATTTTCAATCCCCCTTATAGTCCGGAAGATTCAGGATACTCCCCGCGCCGGGACGCTTTCTGAGCCGTATCGGCTGAGGGGGAGCCTCTTTATTAAAGCTGCGCGCGGCCACCATTGTAAGTCCTTCGGTGCAGCGCTGGTGTTCTATATCAGTGCAGGCGTCGACCAGTTCACGGCCGTGGCTGTCGAGCTCCAGATACTTTTTTAAATGTACCTGTCCGGGTGCCGACGAGGCGTCAAACTGGTCCGCGAAAAGCTCGTTAGGCTCGCAGGAGAGTGCTTCGAACAGTCTGTACAGCACGTTTTCCTTCGGGTGGCTGACCTCCCGCTCGTAGTTGCCAACCGCCGATGGAGTTACCCCCAGCCGCTGGGCGAGGTCCTCCTGCGTCAGCCCCGCACGCTCACGAAGCTCCTTGATACGTTTACCTATTCCCATTGTTATCTCCTTTATATTGCTTCCTTGTCGCCGTATCGACGTATCAGCTTGTCCAGACCGCTTTTCCTCAGCATAAAGATTCTTCGCTCGCTCATGTAAAGGTCGTTGGCAAGCCTTTGCCAGCTCTTGGCTAGGATAAAATACCCTTCGATGACCGCGCGTTCCTCCCCAGTCAGGAAGCTTATGTACGTAAGTGCCTCCGCCTTGGCGTCGCACATCAGGTCGATGGAGGTATTGACTTCCCGCTCCAGCCTGGCGAGCTTTGCTACGGTCTCCCGCGCGTATGCGGAGGACTCCACAGCGCGCTTCGAGATCCGGTGGAGCTGCTCTATATGTTCGATCTGCGTTTTGATCTCCAGTTCAAGGGAGCGGGCGCGTTCCAGCACCGCTATCACATCTGCCATTTTCATCACTCCGGTTTCATATAATATTTCATTCATGCACTGGCTTATCTGTGAACAGTATATCACAAGATACTTGTTTTTGTCAAGAGGTTTTCTGCAAATTTACAAAGAAAATTTCATTTTCTGATTTAATAGTGAACAAAGCCTCCGCTAAAATGAATTTTGGGAAAATAAAAATTTCATCAAGTGAGAAACTGCATTGCATGGGGAAGCAGACATAGTTACCGCTTAAATGATATGAACTCATAAAAATGGCTTGGCAGTAGGGTTTGGAGTGTGCTGAAGCACATCTGAGCTTCACGGAGAAAAAGCGGCTCTGAATGGTTGTTTTTGCAGGAATGTCCCGAAAGCACTGGAGTTTTTCGTAAAATAAACTGTGCAATATATACAACTTGGGCACAATTATGTTGTTGCAAATGAATAAAAAGCATTTTTGAGATGAAAAAATCTCAAAACTATCTTGCAAAAAAGGAATTATTGTTGTATAATATATTCAGCCGCTGGAGAGCGGAACATATTTCCGTCAGGCATAAGACGTTACTGTGTAGAACGGTGCATTGAAACGCCCGCGGAGGACTATTTTTAGGAGGTTACTTAACAATGGCGTTAACTAACAAATATCTTGCAGATCTTCTTGAGACCGTTAAGAAAAGAAATCCCGGCGAGCCTGAGTTCATTCAGGCGGTAACTGAGGTTTTCGAGACCCTTCAGCCTGTTGCTGAAAAGAGACAGGACCTCATCGACGCAGGCGTTTTCGACAGAATCGTTGAGCCTGAGAGACAGATCATCTTCCGCGTTCCGTGGGTTGACGACAACGGCAAGGTGCAGGTAAACAGAGGTTTCCGTATCCAGTTCAACTCCGCTATCGGTCCGTACAAGGGCGGTATCAGACTGCACCCCTCCGTATATATTGGTATCATCAAGTTCCTCGGCTTCGAGCAGATCTTCAAGAACTCCCTGACCACCCTTCCTATGGGCGGCGGCAAGGGCGGTTCCGACTTCGACCCGAAGGGCAAGTCCGACGGCGAGGTTATGCGTTTCTGCCAGAGCTTCATGACTGAGCTTTGCAGACACATCGGTCCTGACTGCGACGTTCCCGCTGGCGATATCGGTACCGGCGGACGTGAGATCGGCTACATGTTCGGCCAGTATAAGAGAATCCGTGACGAGTTCTCCGGCGTTCTCACCGGTAAGGGACTTACCTACGGCGGTTCTCTCGCAAGAACTGAGGCTACCGGCTTCGGTCTGTGCTACTTCACCGATGAGATGCTCAAGGCTAACGGCAAGAGCTTCAAGGGTCAGACCGTTATCATCTCCGGTTCCGGCAACGTTGCTATCTACGCAACCAAGAAGGCTACCGAGCTGGGCGGCAAGGTAGTTACCGTATCCGACTCCAACGGTTACATCTACGATCCGGACGGCATCGACCTCGATGTTGTTAAGCAGATCAAGGAAGTTGAGCGCGGCAGAATCAAGGAGTATGTAAACAGAACCTCCCACAAGAACGCTGAGTACCACGAAGGCAGCGTTTGGGGCGCTAAGATCAAGGCTGACATCGCTCTGCCCTGCGCAACCCAGAACGAGATCAACGGCGACTTCGCTAAGAACCTCGCTGCAAACGGCGTATATGCAGTAGCAGAGGGTGCTAACATGCCTTCTACTCCTGATGCTATTGAAGTTTACTTCGATAACAAGATGCTCTACGGTCCCGCAAAGGCTGCAAACGCAGGCGGCGTTGCTACTTCCGGTCTTGAGATGAGCCAGAACTCCATCAGATATAGCTGGACATTCGAGGAAGTTGACGAGAAGCTCCACAATATCATGGTTTCCATCTTCAAGAGCTGCGACGAGGCTGCTAAGGAGTATGGCATGCCCGGCAACTACATGGCAGGCGCGAACATCGCGGGCTTCCTGAAGGTTGCAGAGGCTATGAAGGCTCAGGGCTGCGTTTGATCTTGTTGGTCTGAAACATGAGTGACAACAAGAATCATACGTTGAAGAAAGATGCAGACCTTGTCCGCGGCGGAAAAACCGAAAAGGATATCCATCTGCATAACGAGCTTCACCCTGCCGACCGCAAGAACGGAAAGGGTGTCAAAGAGAGCAAGCAGTTCCATGAGAATTGCAACTTCAACCTGAATCATACTAAATAAAGATTTCCCCCTGCCGCACGGCGGGGGGAAATCTTTATTTAGTATGTAAAAAACGGTCACAACTCGTGACCGCTTTTTTATTTGTTTGAAAATAATTCAGTGAGCCGCTGTTTTATCTCGTTGTATCGCTTTACTGTAACAGGGAGCTCGCTGCCGTTTGACATTACGACGCAGTACGGCTTCAAAAGTGTGATATGATCAAGATTTATCGCATAACATCTGTGTATGAGGACAAATCTCCCGCCGGCTTTTTCAACGAATGATGAAATGTTTATCCTGGCGTTGATTATTCCGGAGAAGCAGCAAATCTGGCAGTTGCGACCGTCTGACGTAGCGTAAAGTATGTCATTTCTTGGAATGAATCGGGTGCAGTCGTCGGTGTCCGTGATGATCATTCTGTCGGAAGAACAGTTCTGCTGGTTCAGCGCCGGACCCGACGGGATCAGTGCTGAATTAAACGCATTCCCGTAGAAAGACTCGGGTGTGCTGTCAGGCTTGGTTACGCCGATGTGCTTGAGCTTCAGCTCACCCAGCCCGGAAAGCTCCCATATGAACACGCAGTACTGCTTCATGTACACCATGTCGTCAGAATCAGAGATGGGAGTGAGCGTGTACTCTCCGATGACAGTACACGCGCTGCCGCAGTTCTGCGCAATAATGAACATTTTATCAGTCAGCGTGCTTTTGATAATGCCGCTGATCGCAGTTGGTATGAAATTGCATACTTGCTGCTGACCCTGGATAATAGAATGATTAAGGGCGTCAGTCAGACTGAAGTCCTCGTCTATGTATTTCAGCAGCAGACTCGTATCCTGCTGCCAGAATTGCTCCAGTATCGCTTGAGTAAGGTCGATAGCAAGAGCTGTGTTTTCGCTGGTCAAATTTAGATCTGCCTTTCTTTAATTGATACTGTCTGGTACGGATAACAGAAATCAAAAGAAAGAAAAGTAAAAATGATATGAAGCAGACAGCCAATCCGCTTCCCTTACATTGATTATATCACATTGTCTATAGTTTTGTCAAGTACTTTCGGTATTTTCATATAGATTAGCACATATAAGCGTTGGCCCAAAGTGCCAAGTAGTCTGACGATTTTTGGTTACGCATGGGAGGTCATTCGTGCGAAATATATTGAAAACCCGGTTTTTTTCTGGTATAATAAGCACAAGTTTCATGAGCGTTGTGAATTTGCCTTTGATTAAAATGGCAGACCGGGGTGGAAAATGGCAGGGTATACATACTCTAAAAGGAAAAAACAAGTCAAAACGGCAAAGAAACAAAGCATACAGGCGCGAAAAAACATCGAAACCGAATATGAGTTGCCTGCCGCAGCCTATGGATTAAAACACGTTGACCCGGTTTACGTGCTGACAGACGGTTTCGCAAAGCGGTTTGACGCCGTGGGAACAGAACGCGCCAGACAAATGGCGGGAAACAGCGAACAATTCCAGCGTACCGACAGAGAGAATTCCAGTACAGGCGACGGTTTAGGTTCCAGAAAAGTTAATGATCGGGAGTCGACCGTGGCTGCTGATTCGCAACGTGAATCAGATGAATGCCATTTTGCAGACAAGTTTTCGTCGTATGCATTCCGTGGTGGGAAGCTTGCCAACGCAGTTATGGCGGGGCAGGGACGGCAGGTGTTTACTGTCTGCCTTTCAAGGGCGCTTGGCAGGAGTTTTCACGGCTCTGAACGGCAGAAAAAACTACTCGGGAGCGCTAACGATTTTCACGTTGGAAACACTTCCGCGAGGGTCATGTTCAACCGCGACGCGCAGTCTGCTGTAAGTCTCGTGACGGACGCGCTCCGTGGAAGCACAAGGATACTTGAGCTGTTTAGGAATCTTGCGAATGGCAGTGATCAGAGGTCAGACACACCGTTGGAAATGCGCAATATCGACACGCTGAAAATGGCGTTTCCGTTTTTGCAGACCGACGATGATAAGCGGCTTCTACTGTCCTGCAAGAGCCGTCTGAAGGAGCTTGAGAACTCAAAAAATCCGAAATCTGAGAACGCAGCACGGCTTCTCAGGGCGGCAGTGATAAAGCATACCGCCGTGCTTCGCAGAAAAGAGGAGCAGCAGCGGAACTTCCTCACAAAGCTGAACGAGATCAACAGCAACGTGCGTGAAGCCGAAAAACTGTTCAGCTCCGACGGATTTGCCGAGCAGGCGCTCCGCGAGGCGGAGGAGCTCATGGAGGGAACTCCGCCCGATGACGATAAGCGCCGCAAAGCCTCATTCGAAGCTGCTTCGGCGGTCGCGGACTTCTTTTCAGGTCTGAGAGGAGACGAAAATGGAACAGCTCGGCAAAACGAAGCAAACCAGCCGGAAACCGGCGCACCAGAAAAAACCACAAAATCATAGCCGCCAGGCTGTGTTTTGCCCGGAGATCCTGTCTGCGGCGGCCTCCGCGGCAGAGCATTCGCTGAGCGAATCTCTGCTGGGAGTATCTCCCGAACAGCTTCTGAGCGCTGGAAATCAGTTCCTGCTCAGACTTACGGGCCGCGAGTTCCAGGTTATCTCTAACCAGGAAATGCGTTTTTCTGAACAACCTCCGGAAAACGCATTCGAGCAGGTTCCGGCGAGTCTGGAGTTTCAACAGCCGGTATTTTCGGGTCAGCTTATCGCGCCGACCAACATAAATGATATCTCAGCAGGGAGCCAGTAATGGATTATTCCGAAATTGTAAGAAACGAGCTTTTGCAGCGAGGTCTGAATTTCATCGAGGAATACGGCGCGTTTCAGTTTACCATGAGCAGCGGACAGCGCCGGTGGCGCACTCTGCTGAGCGCTGAAAATAACGCGCTGATTTGCTGTGCGCAGTTCCCGTGGATATCCGGAGGCTGCCTGAAAACGCTGAACCAGCTAAACGCTGAGGCCGCGCTCGGGTGCTTTCTGCTGACGGAAGGACACGTTGTGTTTCGTTGCGGCGCAGAGGTCTTTGACCCGCTGACCGCCGGAGAAACCGCGATATCGCTTCTGCGGGTGAGCGGAAATACAGTCTGCCGATACTGGGAACGCGTAAGGTTCTGCGGAGGTACTGATGAGCTTTGATTATTCCAGCGCGGGGAAACGCTTTGCAAGCCAGAACGAGCTTCTGGACTGCTTTGCGGACGTCCTCGATCTTCACATATATTACATCTACAAATATCACTACTGGGTCAGCCCGGAAAACAGCATGCAGGGCATGCTCGGGGTTGTCGTTACCCGGGAGGAGTTCGAAAAGGGACTGCTCCGGGCTTCCGGCGGAACTGCATGGGAGAGCCTGAGCGACGATGAGACCTCCGAAATCGAAATGACCAGGGAGTACTTTTTCGGAAGGGTTCTTGCGACTCCGGACGACTGCGGATTCCCGGTTTTCGGAGTTGAAAACGCGTTCAGAACGGACAGATTCCGCTTCCTGACGGTGCTTACGCTACTTTGCTGCGATGTGGAGCGCCGTTACGAGAAGCTGTTTGCATTCCTACAGGACGATATCTCGAAAAAGCTCCCGACAGCCGACACGATGATACGTCTGTGGGCGGAGCCGGGCAGGCGCATAGCGGATTACTACCGTTATTTTTCAGAGCAGGACGCGCTGATGAAGTACATCTGCGCCCCCGTAGAGGGTACCCTCTGCACCCGGCAACTCCAGCTTTCTGAGCCAATTATCCGGTACCTTACAGGCGGGGAGTGCGCGTATCCCGTGTATTTTCCTCAGGAGGATCCCGGGCAGGCTTACATAATGGCGGAAATCGCGGAGCAGGCGGCGTCAGCGGCGGAGCGTTCGCTGAACGGCGCCCCCGCAGTGATATGCCTGTGCGGTAAGCGCGGCAGCGGCAGGAAGTTCCTGATAAAGCACTGCGCACGGAGGTGCGGCGAGAGCGTTGCGTTCATTTCGGCTGCGGAGCTTATCTCAGCGGAGGATACGGCGGAGGCGTTCCGGCGGGCGGTCTGCGAGGCTGCTCCGAGGGGGGCGGTACTCTGCATTACCGATTTTGAGCAGTTTCTTGAGGAAGAAAACCGCGCGAAGCTGGCTGAACTTTCAGCGGAGCTTTCAGACAGCGGGCGCTTCTTCGGTACTCATATATTCATAACCACGCAGCGGCGCTGGCAGACTGAAATTCCCGGCGCGGGCACGCTTCTGCTAACGCTGGAGATTCCTGATACCGACGAGGATCAGCGGCTCACACTGTGGCGGCACGCGCTGTCCGGTCTGGAGCTTTCCGAAAGCGTCGACCCGGCGGAGATGGCGGCGAAGTTCCGGTTTACCCCGGGACAGATAGCCGCGGCGGCGAACCGTGCCAGGGAGCTTTCCCGAGGAGGAGTAACTCCGGAGCTGCTGCACGAATGCTGCTACGCTCAGGTGGTGGTAGGGCTGAATACGCTCGCCACGCCTATAAAGCCCGCTTATTCCTGGGAGGATCTTGTGCTCCCGGAGTCCGAGATAAAGCTGCTGAAAAGCGCGCTGACCCACGTGAAGTACCGCCATAAGGTCTATACGGAGTGGGGATTCTCGAAAAAGGCGGCTTACGGCAGGGGACTGTCGGTGCTGTTTTCCGGGCCTCCCGGCACGGGAAAGACGATGGCGGCGCAGGTCATAACGAATCAGCTTCACATGCAGCTTTTCAAGGTGCAGCTTTCTCAGATAGTCAGCAAGTACATCGGCGAGACCGAGAAGAATCTGCGGCGGGTTTTCACCGAAGCAAAAAACGCAAACTGCGTGCTGTTCTTTGACGAGACCGACGCACTTTTCGGCAAGCGCTCCGAGGTCAAGGACTCCCACGACCGACATGCGAACATAGAGACCGCGTATCTGCTCCAGCAGATGGAGGAATACGACGGCGTTGTGCTGATGGCGACGAATCTCCTTCAGAATATCGACGAGGCGTTCATGCGAAGGATAAGCTTTGTGGTCGCGTTTCCGTTTCCGGACGCCCCCACGCGGAAGCTGCTGTGGCGCAAAATGCTGGACGCGAAGGCTCCGACGGAGAACATCGACTTCGATTTCCTCGCTGAGAACTTCAAGATGGCTGGAGGAAATATCAAGAACTGCGTGATACATGCGGCGTTTCTTGCGGCTTCAGAGGGCTCTCCGATAGGAATGCGCCATCTGCTGACCGGAATAGTCAACGAGCAGCGCAAGAACAACACAGTGGTGCTGCGCGAGGATCTTAAACAGTACGCCGACCTTGTTTTCGGCGAATGACACAGGTTAGTTTATCCGACAGGATCTACTATAAACGAAGATCTGCTGTCCGGCGGACTTCACAAAATTTATTTGAGAGGAGGCACTGATCTTCTTGCAGCCCGCGAAAGCCGGAAAGCTGGAATGGAGATCAGAAACAAGTTATGCCAGAGTATTTATCCCCAGGTGTGTATGTTGAGGAATACGAGTCCGGCGCAGTTCCCATGGAAGGCGTTGGAACAAGCACGGCAGGCTTTGTAGGTCTTGCAGAGAAGGGCGACGTTATCGGAAAGCCGCAGCTTGTAACAAGCTTCAGCGACTATGTTCGCATTTTCGGCGGTTATCTTTCCGAGACGAAGTACGGCGACAAGAGATTCCTGCCGTATGCGGTCGAGCACTTTTTCATCAACGGAGGCTCCAGGGCTTTTGTTATGAGAGTCTGCCCGGATGACGCAAAGTGCGCTTCCACAAAGAGCGATTCCATACTGAGCTTCACCGCAAGGAATCCCGGCGAGTGGGGCAATCGTATCAAAGTGACCGTATCCCCCGTATCCCGCGTAAAGACGCAGGTCTACGAGGTCGAGGGAAACAGCGCGACTGTAAGAAGCGTTGACGGCTTCAACATCGGCGACGTAGTCGAGTTTGCGGACGGCAAGACCTCCGTTTATAACCGCATCACCGCCATTGAGGAAAAGACGATCTCATTTGAGAATCCCGTCAGCCCCTCCATCATCGACAAGAACCTTGTACCCACGAAGTTCATCAAATCCAGCGAGATAGACGTTTCCGTAAAGTACGGCGACGTCAAGGAGGATTACCTGTTCGTATCCCTCAACACCGAATCTGCGGACTACATATGTTCCAGAATGTCCAGAAGCGAGCTTGTGACCGTTGAGGTCTCCGCTAAGCCGGCGAAGCCCATGGTTCCCGAGGTAAAGGATAAGGAAAAGAAGGACGCGGCTCCCGCAGCGGTTTCCGGTATCGTAGCTCCGTTTGACGCGGTAGGCGGCAAGGGCGACGCTATGATACTCCAGCTCATAGGCGGAACCGACGGCAATGCGGATTCCGTAGCGGCTTCCGACTACATCGGCAAGGACGGCGGCCCCGGCAGAAGAACAGGCATACAGGCGTTCATCGAGAACTCCGACGTAAGCATAATGTCCGTTCCGGGTATCACGATACCTGAGGTTCAGATGTCCCTTATCGCGCACTGCGAGAACATGAAGAGCCGCTTTGCTGTTCTCGACATGCCGAAGGACAGAAAGAAAACAGACGAGCTGCTCGAATATCGCGACATGTTCGATTCAAGCTACGCTGCGTTCTATCACCCGTGGATTCAGATTTTCGACCCGCTCTCAAAGAAGAACGTGTTCGCGCCGCCTTCCGGCTCAGTGCTTGGCGTTTACGCGCGCACTGACAACACCGTCGGAGTCCACAAGGCTCCCGCAAACGAGGTCGTACGTTCCTGCACCGGACTTGCAAGCAGCTACAACACTGCCGAGCAGGATCTGCTCAACCCGAAGGGCGTGAACCTTATCCGCTCCTTCCCAGGCAGGGGCATCAGGATCTGGGGCGCGAGAACCGCTTCCTCCAACGCGACATGGAAGTACGTCAACGTACGCCGCCTGTTCATTTACCTTGAGGAATCCATTCGTGCAAACACCAACTGGGTAGTGTTCGAGCCGAACACCGAGGCTCTGTGGGGCAGAGTAAAGAGGACGGTGGAGATGTTCCTCGCAAGCACATGGAGAAGCGGAGCGCTGGCAGGCACTTCCCCATCCGAGGCGTTCTTTGTTGATATCGGCAGGAACACCATGACCCAGGACGACATCGACAACGGCAGACTGATCTGCGTTATCGGCGTAGCTCCCGTAAAGCCCGCTGAGTTCGTCGTATTCAGAATCGGTCAGTACACCAGCGAGAGCAACGGTTGATTTTTGTAGGAAAGGAATGAGAGTAAATGCCGGAAATTAGATATCCGTTCAAGAATTTCAGATACAAGGTGGAGTTCAACGGCACCGAGGCTGCCGGCTTCAGCGAAGTATCTGGCGCAGACATCTCTGTTGACGTTATCGAGTACAGAGAGGGCAACGAAGTACGCACCACCCCCAGAAAGCTCGCAGGTCTGACGAAATACGGCAACATTACGCTGAAATGGGGCGTAGTAGGTTCGCTGGAGATGATGGAGTGGCTGCACACCGTGGCTTCCGACAACACCTCCGGTCCGACCGGTATCGAGCGCAAGACCATCACAATAAAGCTCCTGGACGACACCGGAGCAGAGGGCCCGAGCTGGGAGATAATCAATGCATGGCCCACGCATTACACCGCGCCTGACCTCAACGGTCTCGGCGGCGAGGTAGCTATCGAGACTCTGGAGATATGCCACGAGGGCGTAAACAGAATAGACGGCGGATCAATGGACTCCGCAACACCGTCTGAGAACTGATAAACAGTAACTGAAAACAGAACCGCCGTCGGTTCTTCGGTGCGACCGTTGAGCCGATGGCGATATCTGGTTTTTTCAGGCCGGAGGAAAAAATGAGCTTTCAGACAGAATTTGAATTTGAACTCCCCAGAGGGTATGTCGACCAGAACGGCGAGGTGCACAAGCGCGGCGTCATGAGGCTGGCGACTGCCGCTGATGAAATAATGCCGCTGAGGGATCCCAGAGTTCAGCAGAACCCGGGGTACCTGACGGTGATACTGCTTTCCCGCGTGGTAACGAAGCTGGGAACGTTGCAGGCGATAAACAACCGCGTAATCGAGAACCTGTTCACCATCGACATGGCGTATCTGCAGGATCTCTACCAGCGCATAAACATGCAGGAGGTACCGGCGTACAAGGTCGTCTGCCCGCACTGCAATAAGGAATTCGACCTTCCGCTGGATTTTTTAGAAAAGTAGAGCTGTCGCTGTATCCCCAAGACAAGCTCTATGAGGAAATGACGTTTCTGGGGTATTACCTTCACTGGAGCCACGACGAGCTGATGACCCTGGAACACCGCGAGCGCCGCAGATGGTGCACGGAGGTGTCTCAGATAAACAAGAAGCTCAGCGGGCAGAAGGAAAAGAAGAACCTGTTTGAGAAGTAAGGGGGCGGCGAATGGAGAGCAGACACACCGGCGGGAATTTCAAAGTGATAATCGCTCCCATTGAGCTGACCGGGAATTTCTCAGCGGTTTCCGGGCTGAATGCCGAGCTTGAGTGCGAGGAGTACATCGAGGGCGGAACGTTCCGGCCGGTGTACCTACCGAAAGGGCTGAGGTACGGCAGGATCGTTCTTCAGCGGGGAACTGCAACGCTGGAACCGCTGGCGCTGTGGTTTGATACGGTGAGAGCCGGGTCGCACGTCAGGTACCCTATGGTGATAACGATGATGGACAGCGCCGGAAAGCCAGTCAAGATATGGACGGTGCTTGACGCAATGCCGGTGAAGATAGACTACGGCACGCTGGACGCTATGAGCGGCAGCGTGGCACTTACCACGGTCGAGTTGGTGCACGGAGATATCGTCACGATAATGTAAGGAAAGGAGCATGCTTAGTGGAAAGTATCACTGCTGCAAGGAATATCAGCGGTCTGGAGCCGATGAGCGTGCTTCATGGAATTGCTCCGCTCTGCGTTCCGATGAGCGTTTCCGGGGACTTCGCCGACGAAGTGGGAAATCGCGCGGTCCCGCGTATCGTTTCGCTGTGGGAGCGGCTAGGACTGTTCTATATGCTCGAACAGCCGCAGACTGCTCCGGTGAGCAATACGCGCGTTACGGTTAACAATTTCACGGCGCAGATGATATTTCGTCTCTGTTCATTTTCACATACCGACAGGCTGATTGAAAGATATCAGCCCGGCTCTGTATTTCCGGAAAATATCCGCAGGGCGTCTCAGGAGAACGTCCGCATGATACGTTCAGCGGAAATGCGGAGCGTATTCCGCGCGCTCACGGAAAACAGCAGGTACACCGAGGAGGTCGGCAGGGTATTCCGGCTGATTTTCGAAAAGGAGACCGGCGGCATTCCGCTTCAGACGGTCTGCCGGGCGCTCGCGGCGCTGCTTGGCTCGAGCGGAGGCGGCGCGGTTTTCACGGCTCAGCAGCGCAGAATATTCGAGCGTATCGCCGCCGTGCTTGGAAGCGAGTACCCGGAAAGCCCCGCCGCCGTCGAGATAAGCCGTCTTGGAGCTGCCTCCGGCTTCACCGAGGAACAGCGTGCGCGTATTCTCTCGGCGGTTGGCAAAACCGGGAACCGTCCGCAGACTGACGCGGCGCAGATGGTGGTTCAACTGGCTGAACGCGGGAAATCCGCCGTGGAAGCGGCAGAACTTATCCGCAGCGAGGTCAGAAGCTACGGCTTTACCGAGCGGCATTACGACCGCGAATCCATTCGGGAGATGATCGGCGCAGTTCCGGGCAGAATAGCTCCGGCCGGCAGGTCGGCAGCGTTCATCGCGGCTGATCCTGAGAGCGCCGCGGCGCGCAATGGAGCCGCCAGACCCGCAGGAGGTATTTACGAAGCGGCTGCGTTGCTGTATCAGGAGCTGTCCGGCACTGGAAGCGATGATTCGGCAGGGAAAACGGATAGTTCCACGACTCAGCGGAACGTTGAATTCCGGCGGCTCTCCGGGAAAATGACCGCCGGGATATCGGCTGTTTTTTCTGATATTCTCAATAGCGCGCAGTATAGTTTAAACAATCCCCGCTATCAGGCGGAGCGCAGAATTCCAGACCGGATTTTCCGCGAGAACGTTCTCGGCAAAGCGGTTTCCGCGAACGCAGAAACAGGCAAGCCGGGAGGAATCGGAATTCCTGGAACTTCAGAGCATTCGGAAAAAGCCAAATATGCAGGCGCTTTGAATCCAGCCAGCGAGATAACGATGAGGTTCTATGCCGATTCCCCGGCGGGAAGGCTGCTTGAGCAAATTTCAGACGGCATGGTCAATTCTGAGTCCCGCCGCGGGATAAGCGAGTATTCTCGTCAATTTGAAATCCCGGTATCGGAGCTTTTGGCGGGCGCTCAGCTGAATGCAGGCGCGGGAATTGATTTCGGAGAAAAACAGGGGTTATCAGAATCCGGAGAAGCACGTGTTGTTCCAATGAACAACATGGACGCTCCGCAGGACGTAACTCAGACCATGGCGCTTCCGGAACCGATTTTGAATAATTTCCAAGCTGAAGAGGCCGGAGCAAATTCTGTTTCGCTCTGGAGCAGCTTTGAAAAATCTGTTGAAGGTCGATTGACAAGTCTTTTTTCCGAGATTTCCAGGAACGTAAATTTCGGCGGCAGAACCGTCGTGCTGTCAGAAAGTGATACGCACCCAGAATCAATGCGAACTGTGCAGAATCAGGTGTGTATTACCGCTCCGGCTTTGCGGCGTATTCTGAGTAGATTCAGCTTTGAAACTGACATTTACTCCACGGCGCAGCATAGTAATTCGGATACGGCGCTGACTTCTGTGGTAAATGAAACAACAGAGCTTCTCAGAAGGTACTCGTTTGAAGAAAATCGTCACCAGAATAGTCCGGAAACGCATATTTATCAGGATTATTCATTTCGGGAAACAAGCGGTTTTTCAGAGAAAAACACAATCCATAATAGCTCTACCGCATTGACATTCAACAATGCAGTGCAGAAAGAAAATGAGGAGGCTCCGGCTCACTCCACATCGAAAAATACGAATCATCCCACAGGCGCAGTGCTCCCACCAGAACCGCAGAGCAACGCGGCTGAACCGGATCAGCTGACACTTCCGGAGCGCTCCACATCGGAAACCGCAAATCATCTTACAGGCGCAGTGCTCTCACCAGAACCGCAGAGCAATGCGGCTCGAACGGAGCTGTTGACGCCCCTGGCGCAGTCCGAAACTCAAAATAATGAGCGCCGCACGGCAGGCTCCTACCGCGACAGGTTGGATAACAAAACGCTATCGGTAATCGACCAGTTGATTGCAGAAACCAGACAGCCGGTTCCAGTCCCGGAAATAAAAGAAGCAATTCCAGAACCAGAGCCTGAATTAAATTACATATCTTCTGAAAAGAGCGTGGAACCCAGCGATGTTATCCGCAGCGTGAACATAGTCCGCGAAAGCATTGTAAGGCACACAGAAAGCCACATGAGCCGCCTGATAGAACGCGCTTACAGAAACTCGCTGCCAGAACAGCCGGAAAAGAAGCCGTTCACATTCCGGACGGCGGAGAATACGGAGAACATGGTAATGCTGGTTCCGCCGACTGAAATGGACAGATACAGGGCGCAGCAGCCCTACATGAACTCACTGCCGCCCATTGAATTGAAGGAGCCTCAGCCCGCTCAGGCTCCCGCCGAGAACAGCAGGACGGTCACAACTAACCGTCAGGTCACGGTGAACACGAGCGTTGACGGCGGTATCAGCAGCCTGACCCGCGATGAAATTTCCAGGCTGACTGATAAGGTCTACGAGCGCATCGAGAACAGACTTGCGCGCGAGCGGCGCAGAATGGGATTATAGAAAGGGGCGAGGTAGTTGGTAGGTCCGGTCAAGGCAAAATTCAAGGTGCTCGACGGAGCAAACAAGCTGCTGAATGTCAGCGCCGTGGTTGGCGGAGCGGGTATTCCGTGCATTTTCAATCCGACTGATTTCACGATACAGCGCAGCGTGAACTACGCGCAGCACAAGATTCCGGGCAGGGACAGACCAGTGCTCCAGTTTGTAAGCGGCGAGGCAGAAGTAATGAGCTTCAGCCTGCTGTTCGATACCTACAGCGCCGGGGACGCATCCAACCAGCCGCTGACGGCGCTCTCGGCAGCCGCGCCAGACCTCCTCAAGCAGGACGTCCGCGTATACACTGCGCCGCTGATGAAGCTTACAACGGTCAATTCCGACACCCACGCACCCAGCCTGGTGGAATTCGTGTGGGGCTCTATCAGTTTCAAGGGATTTATCATGTCGATATCGCAGAGGTTCACGATGTTCGCATTTGACGGCAAGCCGGTGCGTGCGGTAGTCGACATTCAACTGATATCAGACAAGAAAGACAACAACGTCCGCAATTCTCCTGACAGGACGAAGGCGCGGACTATCTCCGAAGGCGACAGGCTCTGCGCCTTTGCCTATGCGGAATACGGCGACTGTTCCGAGTGGCGCAGAATAGCCGAAGCGAACGATATCGACGACCCGCGCAGGCTGGAGCCAGGAACGGACATCGTGATACCGCCGATACTCTGAGCATGAGAAAGGAGGCTGCGCCATGGAACTGAACAACGAGGAACTTCTTCTGCCTCAGTGCCGTGTTTTTGTTGACGGCAGGCAGATAAAGGCTTCGGAGGAAATGATAGAATCCGTGAGCGTGCAGCTTTCTGCTTCCCAGATGTCGAATAGCTGCGAGGTTGTGATATTCTGCGACCATGACCACGGAAGAAGCACCATCGGAAATATCATCAGCAGGGCTTCCGCGGGGAAAAAGATACGGGTCGAGATGGGGTACAGGCTGACGAAGCCGGTTTTCCTGGGGTACATCAACGCCGCCGGGGTCAGCTTCTCAGAGGACGGCGTGACTCTCACGCTATCCTGCCTGGACGCCCGTGGTCTCCTGATGGGGAACACCTCCCGTGAAAGCTTTGAAAATAAGAGCGTGAGCCAGATAGTAAAGGAACTCCTGGAGCCGGTCAGAGGCTACACTGACGGCATCACCGTTTCTGTTCCCGGAGCCGCCGATAAGGAGTACCCCATAGTGAGCCACGACATGGATGATTACCAGTTCGTGTGCATGCTTGCGAAGCTGAGCGGCTGTACCTTCTACATGTCCGGCACGAAGCTGAAATTCGTGAAGGATATCTACTCCACCGCGACGGTTCAGCAGCGTTACTCCTGGGGTAAGAACATGCTGAGCTTTGAGCGCACCGTGGAGCTGTCCGGACAGCTCGGGAAGGTGCGCGTGTACGGCACCGTCCCAGAGACCCTCGAGGATTTCTGCGCGGAAGCTTCTCCGCTGGGCGGCTCGGGAAAAAGCGGCGCGGGACTGTGCCCGCCGATACGCTCGAAGGTGCTGGAGAAGGTCAGCAAAACGGTGAAAAGCCAGAGTGAAGCCCGGACCTACGCTGAATCCCTCATGCGTGAAGCCTGCCTGAAGCTGTGCACCGGAACCGCTACAGTCCCCGGAAACGAAGCTCTGCTTCCCGGCACGAAAATAAAGTTCGGCGGGCTTGACCCCAAGCTGAACGACACGTACTACATCACGGGAATAACCCACACGTTCAGCGCGGGTGGATTCCTGACAAGGATAGATTTCTGTTCCCCTACAGATTAACGGAGGTGAGCGTATGCAGAGCATGGCGGATATGCTGTCCGCATCCGGCGGAAGCCAGCAGAAATGCACCGGGATAGCACTGGCGGAGGTCACCGCGATAAAGGACCCTAAGAACCACGGCAGGGTAAAGTGCAGATACCTCACCGCTGACAAGGACCTTGGCGAGACCGGCTGGATATACTGCCTCACGCCGTTTGGCGGGAAGGAGTACGGCTGCTTTTTTCACCCGGGTATAGGCGATATAGTGGCGCTCGCATACGAGGACGGCGACGTACACCGCCCGTTCGTTATAGGCAGCCTGTGGGCAAAGAAAAACACTCCTCCGGCGTCGGTAAGCGACGGCAAAAACGAGATCTTCAAGCTGATAACGCCGAACAAGAGTTACGTTGAGTTCAGCGACGCTCCGAAAAAGGAGCACATCACAGTATCTACTCCGAAGGGTCACAGAATAGACCTCGATGACGAGAATGACGTTATTTCCGTGACCGACGGCAAAAACAAGCTGGATATCAGCGGAAAGAGCGGCTCCGTGGAGCTGACCTGCGAAAAGAAGCTCACGATAAAGGTGGGCAGCGGAGTCACGATTACCTGCGATGGAAATTCCGGGGCGGTGGAGATCAAGACCAACTCAAAAATAGAGCTGAACTCCGCGAAAATCGGCGTGAAGGCAAGCGGCGAGGCGAGCGTGGAGGGCAGCGGCTCAGTGACTGTGAAGAGCAGCGGCGTGATGACGATAAAGGGTTCAATGACCAAGATAAACTGACGGGGGGTACACGGCATGGCAGACAACAAGGGGTTCATGGGCAGGGGGTTCAGCTTTCCGTTCAGGGTAGATCCGTCAACGAACCGCATAGCCATGAGCAGCGCCGGGCAGGACGTCGAGGAGGCGATACGCATAATACTCCGCACGAATCTCGGCGAGCGGGTGATGCTTCCGGAATTCGGCACAGCCGCCGGGGAGTTCCTGTTTTCCGACAGCCGTGCGGAGCGTATCGCAGCGCTTGAAGAAAGCGTCCGCGAAGCGCTTGAGCAATGGGAGCCGCGTATCATGGATATCGACGTGCAGGCAGCGCGCGAAAGCTCCGGGGGAGTGCTGAATATTAACATCAGTTACACGCTGCGCGCTACAAACAACCAGTTTAACATGGTCTATCCGTTTTACATGATGGAAGGTGAGGGCAGATGAATATGCCAAAACTTGACGGCAGAACCGCTGCGGATATTCTTGCCCTTATCGGCAGGAAAAGCGGCTCGTACACTCCGGAGTGGCGCTTTGACCCGCAGTCCCCGGACGGCGGAACGGCGCTTGCAATACTGTTCTCTGAGATGTTCTGCGGTACTATTGACCGCCTGGACAGATTCCCGGACAAATGCAGTCTTGAATTCCTGAATATGCTCGGCGTCAGCGCGAAGCCGGTGTCCCCCGCAGTGGGTACTGCCGCAGCGCGCATAGCCGAGGGCGCGGAGGAGCGCGTATACATAAAAAAGGGAACTCAGCTTTTCACGGACAGGGGCGAGGAGCGCATAGTGTTCGAGACCTCGGAAGGGTTCTTTGCAGTTCCGGCAAAGCTGACCGATATTTTCATGACCGCCCCCGCCGAGGACGTCATAACGCGCACCGAAATACCCGGGGAGCTTCCTGTTAAGCTGTTCCGTCCGCAGGCTGAGAGAAACCTTGAGCGGCATTGCTTCACATTGTCGAACGGCGCAGTGCTGCGGCTGGACGGCGCTGCGGAAATTATGGTGAAGTTTGGCGGGACCTCCGGGCTGCGCGATGTTTCCTATCAGGAAGCGCTCAGCTCTGAAAATGTAAGATGGAGCATTCCCGGCGAGAACGGTGTAATTCCGCTTGAGGCGCGCCCCGGCGCGGTGGTGGTCAACATCGCCTGCGGGCTGGACACCCGCTGTTACCGGA
>ERZ780168.1680-NODE-1680-length-21824-cov-59.365933_pt1 | contig 21824 bp, 15 predicted proteins | sample MGYA00510981_ERZ780168 | MGnify/ENA primary metagenome ERZ780168 (study PRJEB29588, sample SAMEA2158769) | human gut metagenome | biome: human gut; feature: human-associated habitat; material: faeces | place: Denmark | collected 2008/2010 ...
TTATGTTTATTTTATTGAATATCAGCAATTAATATCCGTTTTTAAGGGCTGACTAGCTACGGTACGCTCCCTCATCGCAAGCAAGAATCCATCTGACAATCCCTCTCAAAATCTACATCATATAAATTTAGACAATCACTAATAAATATATTTGTCTAAAATAAAAGTTTTAAGCGAAATATAGTCTGATATTAAAAATTTTAATACCTTTGTGATTGTAGACCACTCACGCAGAATCTGAATGTAATCGGTTAAGTCTTGCTTGGCTGATTCCGGTCAAGGGCACTGCGGGAGGGGGATACAGGACATTTTAGAAAGCGTATACTCGACGCTCTTTTCTGGCATCTTGAAATCTGGAAAATTTCTTTGGTGTAGCCGGAAATGAGGCAAACAGTAGACGCCTTATGGATATGTATATTCCGTCAAAAGCAAGCGCGTGAGCGCAAGCTGTTGGCGTATTATCATATTCTGCGTGAGGCTTCTGCAAGTTTGCTCGTTCTGCTACACCGGGCAATTCCAGAGCCTCAAGATGTGGAACGGGCAACAGGTATGGCTCTCACGCTTCTTTTTTTAAACAATCTAATTCCAATGTGTGAGCCCGGCGGTTAATGAATATATATGACGGAATTCAAGCGCTACAATCGTCTCATCAATGTATTCGGGAAAGCATGCAGAGGGAAGACCTCGACTCTCGACTGCCTAATCAAAAAACTTATATCAAATCCCGACTTTACGTTACTGTCTCCAGATTCGGGTAAAGATATTAATGACCGTATTATAGGACGTCTTAACAATCAGGTAATCGGGATTATTACTCTTGGCGACCCCGGACAAGAAGAGGAAATCGAATCATTCCTTGATGAATGTCTGACCAATAAATGTGATGTGATATACGCGGCCAGCAGAACTTACGGGGGTGTATATAACACAGAAAAAAGGTTCGCATCTGCTAACGGATATTTGTTTATCGAAACATCGCCCCTCTACTTGAATCTTGATAACGGTAAGGAAATCAATTATTCCTACTTTCATGAATTATTTTCAGAGATGCTTTATAACTTAATTTAAAAAACAGACACATGAACAGATTTTTAATAATCATATTACTCGCATTATGCGGAAATGTAAATGCAAATGCTTATGTTGAGGGTTTTTGGAAAGATGGTACAGATGGAAGATTCATGTATGAATACTATTATGTAACGTCGGCAACAACAAGCTCAGAAAAGAGCAAAAGTCAAATCGCTTATGTTAAGGGACTGAACCCCACATGTGAACCGAGCAATGACCTGAATCAAATGATCCTTGAATCGTATCTATCCGTTTCTGATGCGAGTTATAAAGTAACAAGAGTTCTGAACCGAGCTTTTAAAGGTCAGCCGTATGACTTTGTTGATGTTTATACTTTGGTCTCTATTGGAGAGGAGGCTTTTGCGGAAACTTTGACAAAAAAATTCTCCACAGGTAGAGATCTTGAAAATATAAGTAAGCGAGCATTTGCCGATTGTCATAATCTTGATAAAGTAAGTCTTAATTGCCGGTTAAGTATTGCTGTGGAGGCTTTTGCAGGATGCGAGAAAATTACTCAAATAAATTTTACTAAGTCAACCGACACGAGCAGCTCGAGTACATTAAATTTAAAAGACGGTACATTTGATTCGGTAAGCGATGTCGTAATTACGATCGCAAATGGAGCTGATGTTGTGCTGTCTGGTTCGGTTTTCAGTCAGGCAGCCTATGACAAAGCTTTAGTGTATGTACCTGTTTCTGAAATTTCTGAATATAATAGCAGGGTAGAATGGAAAAATTTTAAAAATATATATCCCAATGACATAAAGAATGTGGCTTTAAAGTTCAGTCAGGATTCCTATGATGCCTACATAGGTGAGCAATGTAGTCCTGTTTTGGAGGGCAGTATCTCGGAAACAAGTAAAGAATATCTTACCTGGATAATCGCGGATGAGGAGATTGCTTCGGTAAAAAATGGCGTTGTCACTCCAAACAAACCGGGCAAAACTACACTTACAGTATCCGCTCCCAATGGCTCGACTGCGTCATGTGAAATATTCGTTCATCAGGCTGTAACCTCGTTTGAGATAAATATTGCAGGTGTGAATATAGCTGACGACTCAGCGGAATTATATGCCGACAGTATTTATACGGCAAGTATGGTGTATGAACCTGCCGACGCGACCGATATTAATTTCGAATTGTCGTCGAGTGCTTCCGATATAGTCAGTGTGGAGGGGCTTAATCTTATTACACATAATGTGGGTGAATGTGATTTGACCGCGACATCGGAATCGGGAATTGTGCGGATGCTTCACGTTAATGTTGTTCCTGTCGCGGCCTCCGGTATATCCATTAATCCATCTTTGGTTACATTGAAAGTCGGTGAAAATACTATTGTGACAGCGACTGTTGCGCCTGCAAATACTACTGATAAGACCCTGCAATGGACTTCCTCTGACGAAACCGTCGCTATAGTCAATGGTAATGGCGAAATTACGGGCGTGGGACTTGGGCAATGTGCGGTTATGGCAACAACGTCGAATGGTATTTCCGCCAACTGTATGGTATCGGTAATAGCAACTCCTGCCGAGTCTGTATGTCTTGACAGGAAAACCGCAATTTTAAGAGATGGTGAAACCATACAGTTAAATCCTGTCATACTTCCGGAAACTACTACCAATAAATTTGTATTTTTTGAAAGCAGTAATCTTGGTGTCGCCACTGTCGACAATGCCGGTTTAGTCACGGCCCATAATGTCGGAGAGGCAACGATTACAGCCACTACTATCAATGGCCTCTCTGATGAGTGTGTCATCACGGTAGTTCCGACACTGGCTACTGAAATAACTGTGACCCCATTGATGCCTGAAGTGGAGGTGGGTAAGACTGTCGGTCTGACGGTGGATTTTGTCCCCGCTACTACTACCGATAAAACTATAATATGGCAAAGTTCCAATCCGGCGGTGGCTTCTGTTGATGAAGCGGGGAATGTCACCGGTCAGGCTGTCGGCACGGCGCGCATCATTGCCTCTACTGCCGACGGTTCGGGCCTGACTGCAATGAGTTTTGTAACAGTCGTGCCTATGGCGGGAGTGGATGGAGTATCAATTGACTTTGACAGATATTTTGAAGTATATAATCTGCAGGGTATCCTGATACAGAAAGATTGTAGCGCAGACTCACTTAAACAGCTTGAAAATGGCGTTTATATATTGCGTCAGGATAATATTGTTAAGAAGGTCATAATCCATTAATCCTTATTATGGATTGAGTTTATACGTATACATCAGATCCGGATATAGCAATAGCATAATATATGCGAATTGTTATATCCGGATTTGTTTTGCTGTTATTTACGGAGGGAGCAGGCGCTCAGGTGGCGGTGGCCTATGCGGCAGTAGAGGCATTTGCGCTTTTCGCAGTATTCGCGGCGGAGCTGTACTATGGCCTGGGATATGAATGCCGAGGTGATGGAGATGCCGGCGGCGGCGAACATGGTGGTGAAGCGGTTGCTTTCCGGTGGGAGTTCGTGGAGCATCTCGGCGATGTCGCGTGCGCGGGTGTAGTCGCCGTTGTAGTTGGCGTATGCGTAGGCGAGCGGTATTACGGCGTTGATGATAAGGAGGTTTATCGATGCCTGCGACAGCGCGGGGGCATTTGCGGTTGCGTTGTCGGCGCCTAATATCGAGTATGCTTCGGCGGCATTTTCAACCGAGAGCATGCGCGCAGTGAAGTCGCGATGCCGGCATATCAGTCCGGCGAGATAGGATATGCGCCTGTAGGGGGAGTTCTGCGGACGTGTGCGGGAGAATTTCCAGCCGAGGCATTCCGGTGCCTTGATGCCGAATTTGGCGGCAAAAAATGCGTATTCGGCCATCACACGTTCTTTATATGATTCCGGGCCTTCATGTGGCGGAAGCAGTCCGGCCTGTCCGAGCAGTATCGACTCGATGATGAGACGGTCGTCGGCATGGCGGCGCAGTATGCGCAGCGGGGTGGCGCGTGCGAGGCGTTCGAACGGCTCGGCGTTGGTGCCGAATCCGAGTGCGCGCGCCATGGTTATGTATGCCGCCTCGTTCCAGTCGCCGGCGCTGTCGGCCACTATGCGCGATATGCGGTCGGCTTTGGCGTGCAGACGTTCGTAGCCGAGCGCCGTAAGCCAGTCGGTAATGTAGATGTGCGGTATGCGGCTGATGGCGTGGACGCAGGGGAGGGTGTCGGGGGAGAAGTCGGCGAGGGCGTGGAATGTGGCGTTGAGCGTCGGGTCGCATTTCATGACGAACTGCGGTATCGCCTCGCCAGATGCGCGGTATATGGGCATGTCGTCATTGTCGACCACGTGGAGTATCACGTTGCGGTATGCGGGGTCGTCGGTGTGGCGGTGACGATGCCAGTCGGAGGCGCGCACGTGGATTTCGACATTACCTACCCATGTATCGCCGTCAATAATCACGGAAGCGTTAAAGAAATCAGGCCCGGCATCATTGTTGATGATGCCGGGGTTAATGATCTGCAGCCGTTTTCCGTCGGTTGTAGCGAGGTTATTCTGCGGGAATAACCTGTTCGACCACACATAATGCATTAACTTTTCCAAATTCTGTAACCTTTATGTAACAAATTTAACCAAAATATTTACATTTGTAAATAGCTGATAATGGTTATAAAAGACAAATATAATGAAAAAAAGGGAAGGATTACCGAACAATTTTATGTTAAAGAACATTGTTTTATTGCATGCTTTTGAAAAAGTGCCTATCTTTGCACTGTTTTTCAATAGCACACAATTCAAGGAATACCCCTATTCAGCGGGATGTTCCGGAAGAAAAAATCGAGTTTGAGCCGATAGCGGCCGCTTGATTGAGAATAGGTAAAAAAGGATTGTTTTAAAGTTTGTTCAACTATGAAAAAGATTATTAGAAAAGCAGTTGAATGGTATATCAATACTACAGCTGCGATTTATTAAAGCAATGCAGGCGTGATGCCTGCGGAAATTACTCCCTCGCAATCGGCAGGGATTTTAAGTTGAAGTTAAAAATTTTTAATAGCGACCGCCCCGAGCGGTCGTTTCTGTTATGATACGGTAGTAAAATCTGTTATTATACCATAAAAAAAAAGCGCAGAGCCGAAGGCTCGGTGGTGTCACTATCCCCGTCCGACGCGTAGCGGAGGGCGGGGTAAAAGTAAGAAAAGGGAGCGAGCCCGTGGAACGGGCGAGTGTGTAATGGCTTCATATAACACTTAAACACACTCGCCCGTTCCACGGGCTCACTTTATGAGAGGCAGTCGTCGCCCCGCCCTCCGCTATGCGTCGGACGGGGATAGTGACACCACCGAGCCTTCGGCTCTCCGTTGGCGAATCATATCATATTGAGAAGCACGGTATCGACCGTGCATTCGTGCTGTCCGGATTTTCACACCTGTGTGTGTCGTTACAGCGAGGCGGTGAGTATGGCGGTGATGTCGTCGGCTGTAAGGTCGACATATTGTTCGCCGGCCGAGAGGTCTTTTTCCTTGGCATGCACGGCCATTTCGCGCAGGCGGCTTTCGTCGATGCCCACTTCGCGCAGATGCATCGGCAGCCCGATTGACTCGAAGAAGCGGTAGGTGCGTTCGATTGTCTGCTCGGCAATCTCGCGGTCGGGTAGGGTGCGGTCAATGCCGTAGAGGTTGACGCCGAGGTTTACGAATCGCTCCATAGTGCGTTCGCTGAGTATATGGCGCATCCATCGCGGAGTGATGATTGCGAGTCCTTCACCGTGGGTGATGTCGTAGAATGCCGAAAGCGCGTGCTCTATCGCATGCATGGGCCATCCCGACATGCTGTTGCCGAGGGCGAGAATGCCGTTGCAGCCGTACATGCAGGCATACATTATCTCGGCGCGCGCCTCATAGTCGTCGGGGTGAGCCATCGCTATCGGGGCATAGTGGATGAGCGTGCGCAGCAGTGTCTCGCAGAAGCCGTCGGCCACCATGTTGTGGTCGGAGCAGAAATATTGCTCGAGCACGTGGTTGAAGGCGTCGGCCACGCCTGCCGCGGTGTGCTTGGCATTGACCGAGAAGGTGTAGGTCGGGTCGAGGAAAGAGCATACGGGGAAGAGCAGGCTGTCGTGGTATGCCACCTTGTCGTTGGTCTCGGTGCGCGAAATCACGCCTCCGGCATCGTATTCGCTCCCTGTGGCGGCAAGAGTCATTATGTCGACGATAGGAACCGCATCGGTAGCCCTGACCTTTTCTATGATGAGGTCCCAGGGGTCGCCGTCATATCTGGCGCCGGTGGAAATCGCCTTGCAGCAGTCGAGCACGCTGCCGCCGCCAACCGACAGTATCACGTCGATGTCGTTTTCCTTGCACAGACGCACGCCTTCGAGCACCGAGGGGGCATATTTCGGGTTAGGCTCTATGCCCGACAGTTCGGTTATCTCGAAATCCTTAAGCAGTTCTTTCACTTTGTCATAGAGGCCTATGCGCTTTATGCTTCCTCCGCCGTAGGCAAGGAGCACGCGGCGTCCGAGCGGTTTCATCACAGCGGGCAGCTGCCCGATAACGCCCTTGCCGAAAATGACACGTGTAGGCGTCATGTAGTCAAAATTCTGTATCATAGCACTTTTTTTAGAGTAATAATCGTAATCAGCTAAGATAGCTATTGTAGCTATTATAGCTACAATAGCTATATAGCTGCAGTAGCTGCAAATATACCAAAAAAATCAGTTCGCGCTACCAGAATTTGCCATAATATCCCTCCTCGTTGCCGTCGTCGCAGGGCGACGGCATCCCCGAAGCCACGTGCAGCGCGATGGCACGCGCCATAAGCATGTCGTCGTGGCAACCATCCTGCGCCCCGTAGCTGCCGTTGTTTTTCACCTGATAGGTGAGCAGTTCGTTGAGGGCGGCTTCGTCGCGCTCTATGTAGGCATGCTCGCGTACCTTGGCTATGAGTCCGTTGATTATCATCGACTTGGTGGCACGGTTGGTGTGAAATCCGATTTTCTTCCCCGTCCCCTCGTCGGTGCGGCGGTGATAGATGTTGGGATAGTAGCGTTTCACCTGCGAGAGAATGTACAGCCCCGGGTCACCCTCTATGTTCTCGCTCTCAAACGTATTGCTCTCGAACACCACAAGAGCGTTTCCCCACAGCCGTCCCGCCTGCACCGCCTTCCATGCCAGTATGTCGTGGTCGCAGTGCCCGCGCCATTGCGCCGCCACCTCCGGCGTACGTCCGTCATCGCCGCCGCAGCGGTCTATCACCACTATCACCGACCAGTCACTTGTCATCGACCGTCCTCCCACGTCCACTCCCACCACATAGCGGCGCTCGCTGCGCCGCGCCTCGGGACGTGTCCACACCTTCATGCAACCTTGCGGCGACTCCACGAAGCGGAGATTGTCGAGCGAAGCCTCGCCGGTGCCGGCGTCGCCCGTAAGTTCGCCTTTCTCGCACGCGTCGCTGCATCCGGTGCGCATAGCCTCCACCTCGGCGGGGTTGAACACACTTTGCTCCGTAGCTATGAACGCCTCCTCGTCGGTGGTCGGATACTCGGCGTGCATCTGCTCGGCGCTCTGATATTCGGCGCGTTTGTCGTGGTACCACTGTATCATCTCGAGAGTCAGGCCGCGCTCCCACAGCTCCCGCTCATAGTCGTCGAGACTCTCCCACAGCGCCGCGGCATCGGCCACATGACGGCGGTAAATCTCGATTTCGTACCACGGCACGAACACCGCACGCTTGTCGCTCTCCCCCTTTTTGGCACGAAGCCACTCCTTGTGGAAATAGTTGCCTATGCCGTTGGCCGTGCTTTCGAGCACTATCATGGTGAGGGGCGTGGAGTTGATGCCGCCGCAAACCGCACGGATGAACTCGGCCGGCGACGACAGCGCCGTGTCCTTCCAGAACGCCACCTCCGACAGATGCGCCATCGAGTAGTCGTTGCCTCTGACCGCATCCTGGTTCTCGCTCGAGCCGAGTGTCACCTTGCAGCCGCGACCCTGTATCACACGCGTGTTCAGTGTCCGCTCGAACGGCCTGAATGCCGGCACCGTGTCCCCCTCCCAGTAGGCCGCCGGATAGCGGTCGAGCATCTTGGTGAACATGCCTCGTATCGTCGCCGCCGTGTCCTTGACATGGGCGCAGATGAGCGAATTCCAGTTCTCCTTCTGCGTTATCTGTATCCATGCCATATACAGCTGCACAAGAGTCGAGCCGCCCCACTGGCGCGCCTTGAGTATTATCATGCGCAAAGGTTTCCCCGCCATGCGGTCATCCTCGAGGGCGGCGAGCACGCGGCGCTGCGGCGCGTTGGGCACGAACGGTATGTCGGCGCCCGTCGTCTTGTCCTTGATGATTACGCACTTCGCCGCCCAGTATTCGAAGTCATGACGGCAGCGTAGCTTCACCCATTCCTCCCTGGTCCTGACCGTAGCGTACCGTTTGTCGCGCTTCATCGCAGCCGGTATGTACACCTGCCCGTCGTTCCACTCCCGCGCCGCCACCCTCACGCGCTCGCCGTGGCACCCCGTTCCCCTTACGGGGTCATATTTCACCTTAAGAGCCTCGTTGCGCCGTCTGTTCTCGGCCACGACCGCCGCAATCTCCGTTATCCCGTCCTGTATGTTCCCTTTCTCCATATCTACCGTTTTTGCTGCAAAATTACAGTGAAGCATCCCGGCCGATGCGTCAAATTCATACACCGGCACTCTTTTTTATTCCACCGGCCAAAACTTTTTTTCTTCCGGCAAGGTTTAATTTATATTACGAAGCGAAGTAAATAGAGTCGCTTCCACGTTTCAAATTTTTTAGCCATGTCACATCTTCGCCTGTTATTTCTGGCCATCGCAGCCGTTATTGCCGTGACACCCTCCGTGGGGCAGCATAATCCGAACCGTTCGCGCAACGGCTCGCTCAGGTATATGTTCGGCGACGGCGTAAATATCTCCGATTCCGTCGAGGTCTACAAGACACTTATCAACAACACTCCTGTCGACAAGGATTTCATCAACGACCCGATATTCGCCATTGTCGGAAAGAACAAATCGTTTTATTTCAGCATCGGAGCCAACTTCAAATTTGTCGGAAGCTACGACTGGGGCAATCCGTCGTCAGATCCGCAGAATTCATCGGTCGGAGGCCTGACCCCCGCGCTGCCCGGTGACCGCCAGTCGTTTGCCATGACAGCTCAAGGTTCCAACATCTATTTCAACGTGGTGGGATTTCCGCAGTCGGCCAATCAGATAGGGCTCTTCATCTCGTTCAAGCTCGACAACCGTCCGGGCAACAACTATGCCGTGCGGGCCAACTATGTCTACATGCGCTACCGCAATTTCCTTGTAGGCTACTCCACAAGCCTCTACAACGATAAGGCCACCGACCCGTTCACTATCGACAACCACGGGCCTGTCGCATCGGGTGTGCACGACAACATTCAGGTCAACTTCCAGAAATACGTTTCGGGCGGCATACGTTTCGGAGTCGGCATAGAAGCACCCAAAAATGACTATACCGGCTATGTGCCCGCCGATGCCCCGGCCGACAATATGACAGCCTCGGTGCGGCAGCGTATTCCCGATGTCCCGTTCTATATCGGCTACACCTCCGACACCTATTCCCACGTCAGGCTCTCGGGCATAGTGAGGGGACTTACATACCGCGACAATATTGCCGGATGCAACCGCACCGTGCCCGGCGCAGGACTCAAATTCACCGGCTCGTGGGTGGCCGACCCATTCGTATTCTATGCGCAAGCGCAAGGGGGCAAAGGCATGGCGTCATATATACAGGACAATGACGGACTCGGCCTCGACCTCGTGCCCGACAACAGCCGTCCGGGCCGTCTCGTGGCTCCCTGGGCGTGGGGGTGCATCGCCGGCGTGCAGTACAACTTCTCACGCTCTCTGTTCGCCACGGCAGTCTACAGCTACATGCACAACTATGTCGACCCCTATGTCTCGGCTGTGGGCATCCCATACGACTCGCAGCTCAGGTCGGGACATTATATACTCGGCAATGTCATATGGCAGATTTCGCCCCTTTTCCGCACCGGCATGGAATATGTGCGCACCGTCCGCAACAACTGTGACGGCTCATCGCTGTCCAACAACCGTCTGTCAATACTTCTCTCGATGTCATTCTGACGCGCATGCAACCTTTCGGCGACATACAGGCATACCTGCGGGGCATATTCACTCCCGCGCGCGACGGGCTTCTGCGGCGGCGCACTCTCGACGCGCTGCGGTGGATTATTCTCGCACTGTCGGTGGCGCTGATCGTGTTTATCTCGATTGACATCTACAATAAGGTCGACTTCCTGCGCAACAGGTTCTATATGAAATTCCAGTTCGGGGTATGCATGGTTTTCATAGCCGACTTCTTCATCGAACTGTTGCTCACGCCCCGTGGCTCGCGCCCGGCGTATATACGTCGCCGGTGGTACTACCTTATCCTGTCGATACCCTATCTGTCGGTCATCAACCGCTACAATCTCCATGTCAACCCCGATGTGCTCTATTGCATCAGGTTTGTGCCGTTGGCACGCGGCGCCCTCGCCCTCGCCATCATCTACGACTATCTCACCCGCAACCAGCTGAAGTCCATCCTTGCTGTCTACATCACCATTCTGCTGATTATAGTGTACTTCTCGTCGCTGATATTCTTCGAGAGGGAGCAGCCTGTCAATGCTATGGTATCCTCCTACTGGGAAGCCCTGTGGTGGGCTTCGATGCAGGTCACCACGCTCGGCTGCGACATCTATCCCGTGACCGTAGCAGGTAAAATACTGTCGGTCATCCTCTCCGTCATGGGCATGATAATGTTCCCCCTGTTCACCGTCTACCTCACCGACATGCTGATACGCCGGCACCGCGCCTCCGCTGATGAGACACCCTCTTAATCCACGCCGTGATGTCATCAAGCACTTCGGGCGCAATGGTGACGGCTATCGACGGATACTCGTCGGGCATGCCGGTTATGGCCGGCTGCAGCAGATGGTTGAGGCCGGGGTAGGTGACGATGTTGCGCCGCGTATCCGCGGGGAGCAGCCGGTCGAGCGCGCCGAGATTGTCGGCTGCGTCCACCTGGCAGTCGAGAGTGCCGTTGACAGCCATTACGGGGCATTTTATATTCCTGATATACTCCGACGGGTCGAGCGCGAGAAACGTTTTGGTCCACGGCGACTTGGCCGTGTGCATCGGTATCATGAGCAGATTGGTGCGAAGCTCCTGCGGCAATGCCGAGGTATCGGTCGCTGTCGCGGCGGTGCCGCTCCACAGGTCATTCAGCGCCGAGCAGTAGGTATCGGCAATCTCGGGGGAATAACCCGCGAGCACGAGCATCTTGCGGTTCTGGGTGATAAGGATGTCGCGTCCGGGCACGATGCCTCCCGCCAGACTTATGATGAAGTCGGGCGCGGCATTCGCGTCGTCGTCTCCGGCAAGCATCACCGCTATTGTGCCCCCTTCGCTGTGTCCGAGCACACCGACGCTTCCGAAGCGGTCGAGGCCGCGGAGATACGCCGTGCCGGCCGATGCGTCGGAGGCGAAATCGTAGGTCGTGGCGCTTGTGCCGTTGCCTGTCGACTCGCCGAATCCGCGGTCGTCATATCGCAGCGAGGCTATCCCCTCGCGGGCGAGACGGTCCGCTATGACGGCAAACGGACGGTGGCCTGCAAGCTCCTCGTCGCGGTTCTGCAGTCCGCTCCCCGTGACAAGCAGCACCACCGGTGTGGAGCCTGTCGCTCCGTCGGGCACGCACAATGTGCCGGCAAGCGTGTCGCCTGCCGCATGGTTGACAAATCTTACCTCCTCGGCAGTGTATCCCGAGGGTGCCGTCGGTGTCTGCGGCCGTGCGTATGACCCGTCGCCGGGAATCATGTCGAGAGGAAATGAGGCACCCCCCTGCGAGAATGTGCCCGACATGCGTCCATCCGTGACATGCGCGCGGTATGCCGCGCCGAGTTGGGCTACTGACACTGCTATCGAGTCATCGCTGCAGAAATCGACCGAGGCGGGTATGGCCCGGTCGCTCTGGTCGGGACTTTTCAATGTGGCGGTCATCCGGCCGTCGACAGGGTCGGTGGCGAGGTCTATCACTATGCGCAGGCTGCCTCTTACGCCTAAACTTAGCTTGCCCCACCACGATCCGGCGGGAGCGGCAGCCATGCAACCGGTGGCGAGGGCAATCGCGGCTGTCAGTATATATCGTTTCATTGTCACGGATTTGGAGTCAGGTATAAAAAAGTGTGTGCCGCAATTATGATTTCTCATATCCGGCACACACGGTTATGGTTTTGTTGTTATGGCCGGGATTATTTTCCGGCGGGTACGGTCACTGCGGGAGTGGGGTGCTCTCGATGTCGTTGACGGTCACCTCAAACACAAGTGTCTCCATCTTGCCGATGGGGCCGCGGCCTTTTGCACCGTAGGCGAGGTCGCCGGGGATTACGATGATGGCCGAACCGCCTTTACCGAGGAGTGAGAGACCGTCCTGGAAGCCGGGTACGAGGTTGGCTACTGCCGAGCGGGTGGGAGTGTCGCCCATTGTGCGGTCGAACTCTTCGCCGTTGAGGTGCTTGCCTACGTATGTCATCTTGACGATGTCATCTTTCTTTACCTTGTCGCCCTCTCCGGGGTTGAGGATTTTGTATGCCACGCCCGACTGGGTTTTCTGGAAACCTTCGGCCATGCGTTCGCCGATATATTTCTCGCCGGCAGCGATATTCTCTTTGGCTTCGGGGGTCTCGCGGGCTTCAGCTTCGGCTTTGGCTTCGGCGTTAGCCCGTACGTTGCCAAGCACAGCCTCGAATTCGCTGTTGTATTTAGCAATTTGTTCCTGCGACAGGGAGTCTGTCTTGTACACTTCGGCAAATGCAGCTACGAGTTTCTTTGCATCGACGGGCACACCGAGGTTCTTGTCCATGAAAATGCCGTACATCTGCAGACCCTGTTGCACGCCGTTGAGGAATGCGATGTTGGCCGTGTCGGTGGTCAGAACGAGTTCCAGACCCTTGAGATATTCGTCCTTGTTGAAGTTCTTGAGCTGGTCGGGATTCATCATTGCCTTGTAGCGGTTGAATGTGCTCTGGGCCTGAGCTGCCTGCATCTGGCCGAACGATGTCGAGAGTGAATCGCCGAGAGCTACTTCCTCTGCACTGTAGTTGCCGGCAGCTTTATTGCCGTTTTCTTTGCTGCCGCATGACGTGGCGAGCACCAATGCCGTAGCGAATACGGCAGTCAATACTTTTTTCATTTTGATTGGTATTAATTAGTTGTTTTTATTAAAGATTCAAATATTTGTTATTTGTCCCATCCACATTGTAGGGCTGCACCCCGGTGCAGCCGCTTCCGGCTCATTGGCGCTTTTACGGAATAGCGGCTGCACCGAGGTGCAGCCCTACAATGTGGATGTTGTCATTAATTATTGTGTCAGTTTCTGTCATTTGACAATGTCGACGAGGGTGACCGTGAAGTCGAGGGCGGCACCCGGCGGGATGTCCTTGCCGGCTCCGCGTTCGCCGTAACCGAGTTCCGACGGGATAAACAAGCGGTAGGTACCTCCCGGACGCATCAGCGTCAGCCCCTCTGAAAATCCCGGTATCAGTCCTTTGACAGGAAATTTCACCGCATTGCCCTCCGTGCCGTCAAACACCGAGCCGTCGGCCAGACGCCCCGTGTAAAGCACCTCTACCGTATCTTCCGGTTTAGGTTGCTCACCCTCTCCTTCGGTGATGACCTCAAACAGAAGTCCCGACGGGAGTTTCTGCACACCTTCGCGGGCAGCCTGTGCCACTAAGTATGCTTCCTGCTCCGCACGCTCGGCTTTGCTCAGCTCATTGGCCACGCTGTCCATGTATTTGTTGGCGGCTTCGGCGGTCATGACGGGTGTCCCACCGTTGAGTATGTCGCGCAAAGCGGCAAGGAACGCGGCATTGTCGATAGGGTAGCCCTCGGCACGCAGGCGCTCCAGATTGTCGCGCACGTTGAGTCCCTGGGCAAGTCCCTGGTAATATACTTCGTCGGCCGGCTCGATGGCGAATGCCTTGGCGATACCGTCGACAAACATCTGGCGCGCCGTGTCGTCGGCCGGATACTGTCGTTCGAAAGCCGGCTGCAGATAGCCTGCGACTATGGTTGCCATCGCCGTCGACGTAGAGTCGGCAGCGACCGGCTCGGCAGCCTGTGCGCCCGTCGACACAATCGCGGCAACAATTAAGGCGCCCGAAGCGCGTAGTTTGGTGAGCTTCATGATGCGATTTGTTATAGTTTGAAAAATCTGTCGGAAAGGGCTTCTGTCAAAGAGGCCTCCCCTGAAGTCCGACCCGTCCGACAAGTCCGACCGGTCCGACTCGTCCGACAATAGCCGGCCGATTACTTGCCGATGACTTTCAGCAGTTCGACGTCAAATATCAGTGTGGCGTTCGGGCCGATGACACCGCCGGCACCGTTGGGGCCGTAAGCTAACTGCGACGGGATGAACAGACGCCAGCGCGAGCCGGCTTTCATCAGCTGCAGCGCCTCCACCCATCCGGGTATCACCTGTGTCACGCCGAATGTGGCGGGAACACCGCGCTCCTCCGACGAGTCAAATACCGTGCCGTCAATCAGTTTGCCGGTGTAATGCACCTCTACCTGGTCGGTCGACGCGGGCTGTGCGCCGTCACCCTCTTTGAGCACCTCATATTGCAGTCCCGAGGGAGTAGTCTTTACCTCGGCGCGTTTACCGTTCTCCTCAAGGAACTCCTTGCCTGCCTTTTCGTTGATTTCGGCAAGTTTTGAAGCCTCCTCTTTCTGGCGTGCCTCCATTTTGGTGAAATACTGACGTATCACCTCCTTGGCCTCATCATATGTCATTTTGGGCTGGTTGCCGTAAAACACTGCGGCCACACCGTCGGCGAAATCCTGAACATTGATTTCCTTGATGCCGGAAGCTCTGAAGTTATTGCCCATGCTCAGACCGAGAGCGTATGAAATCTTGTCTAATTCCTGATTTTCCATATATCTTGTTTGTGGTTATATATTTTTATCTCGTTTAAATGATTATCATGCATATCTGTTATGCGCCACAAAGATAACGATTAACCTCCTATTATGGTTGTGTCAATATGATAAAAAATATTAACACATGGAATATACGCTCTCGCGATTGTCACGGTTTCTCACTCGCTGACGCCCGGCGGCGGCCATCGGATTTGTTTATATCGCATATAATTCATATCTTTGCCGCGATTATAGGACAAGTTGGTTCGCTTGGACGCGATTAAAAGGGAACCGGGTGAGAATCCCGGACAGACCCGCTGCTGTAAGTTCTGTAATCCGACATCACGATGCCACTGACACGTGCAAGAGTGCCCGGTCGGGAAGGCGATGGCGGATGGAATAAGTCAGAAGACCTGCCAATATTTATGTACCCCGCACAAAAAATACGCTCGAGGTAAGCGTAGCGGACAAAAATTTTTGGAGATGAAAAAGGTCGGCTCTAACCGGAGTCTTATACTGCGTGTGTTACTGCGTGTGTGCATGCCCGTGTCAATGGGTTTGTTGTCAATCTTTCATGTTTGCGCCGAAGAGGCGCCTGATACTGTCATCTCCTTGAAAAACGTTACCGTGACGGCCGCCCCGCGCAAACTTGCCACCGTCCAGAAACTTTCCGGGGCCGACCTTCAGTCACTTTCCACAACTACCATTGCCGATGCCCTTAAATATTTCGCCGGAGTCCAGATTAAGGATTACGGCGGTCTCGGCGGTCTCAAGACAATCAACGTGCGTTCTCTCGGCGCGCAGCACGTGGGTGTATACATCGACGGCATACGCATCACAAACGCGCAGAACGGCACTGTCGACCTCGGCAAATACTCCCTGTCCACTCTCGAATCCATATCACTATACAATGCCAATAAACTGGATGCATGCCAGTCGGCGTCGGAATATGCGTCAGGCGCTACGGTATATATGCAGACACGCCGCCCTGACTCCGACTCGGTTTCCGTGACTGCCCGCGTGGCTTCGTTCCACACATATATGGGGCGCGTCAACGCCCGGATGTGCCGCAACGGATGGAGCGGATTAGTAGATGCCGAATATCTCTCATCAAAAGGCGACTATACGTTCCGCTACAAGTCGGAATACGAGGATACGGTAGGACGCCGCAGCAATTCCGATATAGAATACACACGCGTCGAGGCTGCGCTCTTCAAGGGCGGATTTGCCTCGCATCTCTATTTTTACCGGTCGGAGCGCGGGTGCCCCGGCGGCATTGTGCGACGCCTCTCCGACAAATACAACAACGTCGGCCGCGAATGGGACAGCGACCTCTTTGCGCAGACTTCGTGGAAACACTCGTTCAACGACAAATTCAGCATGAAGGCCAATGCCAGGTATGCCTACGAATATCTGCGCTATTGCACCGATTATCCTGAAAACCAGAATACAGCCAAGGTCAACAACCACTACCATCAGCACGATGCCTACGCCTCCGTGTCCGGTTCATACAGCCCGATAGGAGAGGTGTCGGTAAATGTCGGATATGACGCACGCATGTCGTGGCTCGGCGCCGACCTGAAGCGTTTCAGCTCCGTGCGGCGTCTCGACCAGAAGGCTGTGGTGGCTCTGCAGTGTGGATACGGGGGGCTGCGCCTGGCCACATCGGTGCTGTTTCAGCATTACCGTGACCACACGCGGCTGAAGACGGGTGCAGCCGAGCCCCTCAAACGCTTCACTCCCGCAGTGTCGCTGGGCTACACTTTCCGCAGCCTGACTCTCAGGGCCTGGTACAAGAATATTTTCCGTGTGCCAACTCTCAATGACCTTTATTACACACAGGCGGGCAACCGCAATCTGAAGCCGGAATTCACCCGGCAGTGGAACTTCGGCGCAGAATACAGTTATAACTCCATCGGCTGGAACGCGTCGATGCAGGCCGACTTCTATATCAACAATATCAGTGACCGCATTGTGTGCCTGCCGCTTAAAGGCACATATACATGGACTATGATGAACTATGGCCGCACGTACTGCCGCGGTCTCAACGTCAACGCCTCCGGCCGGTATATGACCGGGGCATGGCGCTTCTCGCTCCTCGGGTCGCTCACGTGGCAGCGCGACCTCAACCGCACCAATCCCGATGCCGACACCTACAACAAACCGATATGCTACTCCCCGACACTGTCATACGGCATCACGGCGATAGCTGCATGGAAAGGGTTGTCGGTGACTCTCTCCGACCTGCATGTAGGTGAGAGGATGTGGTCGTATGCCGACCCCGAAGACGTGCTGAAACCCTACAATAACGTCGATGTGAAGATTTCGGCTGAAGTGTGGAAAGTGCTGGCCTCGTTTGAAATCAACGACCTGCTCGACGTGCAGTATGAGCATATACCGCGCTATCCCATGCCCGGACGCAATTACAGGGTAACTCTGACATGGACCTTATAAGGATGCTATCTCTCAAAATCAGTCATTTCTAATCTAAACAATACGGAAAAATGAAAAATCAATTGACAATGGCAGTTGCCGCTGTAATGACGGCGGTGGCCGCACGTGGCGCCGAGGAGCGCATTGTGCTCCTTAATGAAGGCATGTGGCAGAGTGACAACGGCCGCATCACCTACTTCGAGGATGGCGCGGTGGTGAGCAACAGTTGGTTCCGCGATGTCAACGGCATGAAGCTCGGCGACACTCCCAACGATATCATCGCGGTGAATGACAACCTTATAGCGATTGCCGTCAACTGGTCAAACATCGTGCAGTTCATCACGCCTGAAGGCAAGGCGGTGGCCGCTACGGAAGATGTTCCCAACAACCGCAAGCTGGCCACTGACGGTGACTATGTGTATGTGTCGTCGTACGGACATGAGTGCAAGGTCGGTTCCGGCTATGAATATTTTGACCGTGGTTATGTCGCCAAAATCGATGCTTCCACATTCCGGGTCGTGTCGGCCGTAGAGGTGGGTTATGAGCCCGAGGGCATCGCCTGGTACGACGGTCATCTGTTCGTGGCCAACACCGGCGGCTATGCATTTCAGGAAGGTCATGATTATGAGCAGACAGTGAGCGTCATCGACGCTTCCACAATGGAGGTGGTGCGCACGGTTGATACGGGGCAGATAAACCTCTACGGCAAGATGTCGCAGAGCGGACAATATCTCTGTATCAATTCCCCCGGCGACTATTACGACATCATGGCCGCAACCATCGTGATGGACTGCGAGGCCGTGCTTGACGGCCGACCCGACGACGAGTGCTTCGTCAAACTCGACTATGCGTCGACCTACAACTGTGTCGATGCCGCCGGCAATTTCTATGCCGTGGGCTCGCGCTATTCTTATTATACCGGACAGTATGAGTTTAACTATATCGTCATCGACCCTGCTGCGGTGATGGAAAGCGGCGGCACCGAAGGCATCACCGGGGAGTTCCCGGGCACGGTACTCGCCGACATAAAGAAATTCGCGATGATCTACGGCATATATGTCAACCCCTACACCGGATATATCTATGCGACCGACGCCGCCGACTACGCCAGTGGCGGACTGTTGTATCAGTGGTCGCCCGAAGGTGTGTTTATGGGCAGGCACAGTGTCTATATCAACCCCGCTCATTTCCTTGCTCTCAAACCCGACAGCTGGAGCGGCGTGGCCGATATCATCGATGATGCGCGCGTCGGAAACGGGATGATATACAACCTGCAGGGCCTCCCGGTGGCAAATCCGATGCCGGGACATATCTACATACGCGACGGAAAGAAATTCATATGCAGATAATCTTCAGTTACTTAATAATAAACAACATAAAATAAACCGAATCATGAAATTAAGACATTTGTTTGTTCCTCTGTTTGCCGCCGGCTGCGCGATGTTTGCCGGCGCATCGCCCGTCAAAGTGACGATGAACGCCGTTTCGCCCACAATGACACTTGTATCCGCCGAAACCGGCATGCCGGTCGAACTGCCTGCTCCTGTCAGCAGGGTCTACGACCTTGACCTTCCCGACGGGGAATATGTCCTTACGGCCTATGCCGGCGACGGAACCACTGTCAACGGCTCTCTCCGCTTCGATGCCGCTTCGACTCCGCAGCTCGCGGTCCTTACTAACACCGTCTATGCCACCAACAAGGATGAAGACGGCACCCTGTGGTCGATTGACAACGGTGACTACACCGTCGATTTCGACGTGATGACAAAAGAGGGGAAATACCTTGACGTGAAGATGGGCGACAGCTCCACTGCCGGACGCAAGACTATCCTCGCGCTCAACGGCTCTACTCTTGCCCTTCGCCTTATTCCCGGGGAGAAGCGTGTCGCAGAAGGATACATAACCACATCGCAGACCGCGACACTTACATTCAACCGCACTTTTGCCGTAGCTGTCAGCCCGGCTTATGACTACTCGGTCACAATTCCGTCAGACGCCGAAATATCAATCGGCACGAAAGCTACCCACTTCACCGATTTTAATATTGTGGCACCGTTATCGACTGCGGTCAATGGCGACACCAAGACGGTGACTTACCGTCTCGCAAAAAGCCAGAGCTATAATTTCCGCACTTGGAAACACGGCGGACTGACTCTGGCCGGACAGGGCACTCCCGAAGCGTTTGCCGAGGCTGATTATGAGGCTTTCGCTCCCGGTCAGGTCAACCACGACGTTTCATCAAACAGCGGTTATGAGACAGGCGATATCTTCGTCAACATAAATCCGCAGGGACATTTGCGCCTGAATGTTGGCGACGCATTCGATGCCCACGCCATGCGTACCTGGCAGCTGACCGACAACTCCACAAACAACTACTTCATCGAGCCCGATTTCCACTACACCGTAATCGGCCTTGACGGAAAGCCTTCGGCCGGAGTGATTGAAATCGATAACGCCGACACCCACGACTCCCCCTGGTCGACAATCAGGGCCGTGGGCGAGGGCACTGCCATCGTCCTCGTCACCTACGATGCCATAAGGGTCACCAATGTCAAAGACGGCACCCACAATCCCTATCTCGGCGGTGAATACTGGGGCGCGATATGGCCCGAAAACACCGGCGTGTACGTCGTGACCGTAGGGGAGAGCGCCGACGGCATAATTCCCAACATGCTTCTCAATGAAGATTACAACAAAGCGACTCTCAAACTTGCCGGCGCCAATGTCGATGCCGAGCATGATGTGTTCTACTATCTTGACACCGAGGCCGGCGCGGTTTATACCTTCGCACCCGAAGGTATCGCCGACGTCACTATTGCCTATCCCGTAATCGGCGAACGCTCGGTAAGCTACACCGGCTTCGGCACGGAGGGCGTCACCCGTAATGACGACGGCACATATACTCTGCTTCTTAAACACGGCCGCCAGATAGTAAAAATGACCGACGCCTCGGGCAAATCGGCCTATCAGGTGCTCACTGCAAAGGCTTGCCACCGCGAAATCACCAACGTCACTCATCCCGAAGCCTCTGCTTTCTTCCCCGGAGATGAAGTGACGGTACAATACTCCGGTCTCTTCCATCCCGCCAACAAGCTCGCCGGAATATACAACATGTCGGCCTATGTGACCTACAACGGCAACCCCAACGGCACCGCACTCATCCTCGGCTCCAACCAGTACACTTTCGGCTCGGCACCAAAAGCCCAGGCCGTGACGTTTACAATCCCCGAGGACTATGATGCCGACTCAAATCCCGAATTTATCCTCAATGAAGGTGTGATACAGGTGAAAGGCTTCGGCGACCCCATAGGCAACCACCGCAACATCAGCCGTTTCGCCGGACGTTCGCCCAACTTCAACGCCGCCGCCCACCAGACATATTTCGGAGCTATTCCCGAAGTGCGTATCCCCGTCTCGTCATCTACATCAGGTATCTCCGGAGTCATAGACACTGACGACGTGCAGATTGTAGCCTACTACAATCTTCAGGGCATCGCTTCCGATACTCCCCGCAAAGGCATGAACATAGTGGTATATAGCGACGGCACAACCCGTAAAATCATGGTGAAATAATCCCACATACTCTCCCCGCATCAGTGACGCGATATATCCGGCCCCGGCCCAAGGACAAAGCATCTGCCATAATGTCGGTCTCTAAAGCCCCGGAAAATATCGCAGAAACGTAGCTGATTGTCGGGCCTCGATTCAGTTCAGTCTACATAAGCTGAATTGAGTGTATCGGGGGGCGTCTCATTCCCGTGGTAACATTCTGTAATGAAGAATAATACCATGGGGCGAGACGCCCCTCTTGACATATCCCCCCAACCGTATCCAGTCAGTGCCGTAAAAACAGATATTGAAACCTCCGTGCAACACCCCGCCGGTGGAAATTTATTATCAATTATTTAAATTTTTTAATAATTATTTTGATTTAATAAAATTTTGCCGATTCAGACACGCCGTTCGGACATCGTGGGACTAATTTCCATCTCGCTACACCGGAAGGCGCTTGGGTTTATGTCCCGAAGGGTACGGCCGATAAATACCGGAACGCGTGGGGATGGCACTATTTTACGGTTTTCATTGAGACGGATGAGTTTCCCGATGCTTCGGTGGGTGATGTTATTGTTGACAGTAATGCCGATGACGGTCCGGTTTACGACCTGCAGGGGCGCCCTGTACTGAATCCGCAGGACGGGCATCTCTATATCCGGGACGGCCGGAAATTTATCTACAAAGCCAATTGAATGCCCCAAAAACCGATAGGATAAAGTGTGCCGCAATGTCATATTTTTCACATTGCGGCACACATCGCTTTGGGTGGTGGTATTATTGTTGAATCTGACGGGCAAGGAGTGATTAACCTTAATTCCGCAACACTATTACAAATATAACTTTTTAAGTACCTGAGCAACAAA
>ERZ780168.1696-NODE-1696-length-21627-cov-7.975524_pt1 | contig 21627 bp, 19 predicted proteins | sample MGYA00510981_ERZ780168 | MGnify/ENA primary metagenome ERZ780168 (study PRJEB29588, sample SAMEA2158769) | human gut metagenome | biome: human gut; feature: human-associated habitat; material: faeces | place: Denmark | collected 2008/2010 ...
CCGGCAACCAACTGCGGCTTTGTGATACAAAGGTAAAACCGGTTTGCTGGGTGGCTGTGGCCCGTTCGTGAACATATTCTTTACCATCGACTTCGAAACTCATCGGCCGCCATCTGGAAGGGCATTCGTAGGGACCGGCTCCCGGATCTTTACTCATATCCAGTTCGGTGCCTTCGAGGTGATCACGCATAAAATCCATGACTTCCAGTACATCCACTTTCCGGTTCGGTTTAACCCACAGGGGCATCCGGTTTGTCGCATAGCCTTTACCGTCACGTTCGATTTTCCCTTTGGCATAGTTCCAGTACTGAGCCATATCGGGATTTACAGCATTGAAGAACGCCCATACCCGGATTTCACAGGCACGGGCACCACTGAAATCTACCGGAGCATAAGTATCGGAAAAACTGAAATCGGCATTTTTCCCGTCCTGGGGATAAAGGCCTTTTTGTTTGGCAAAAGAAATCACATCTTTTGCATATACCGTTGTAATTTCTTTATCATAGATTTTTTTCATCTGGTCGGATGAAATGGAAGTTTTTCCTTCCAGGGGGAAGGTGGTGATCCGTGCCTGGTTGGCATGTGCACAAACATAACCGTCGGGGACCATCCGGGCCACCCATACCGCTCCTTTTTCGCCTTCGCCTTTACCGATCATTTCGAGAATCCATACTTCATCAGGATCACTGATGGAGAAAGATTCGCCTGAACTGGCATAACCGTATCGCTCTACCAGATCGGTCATCACAACAATGGCTTCCCGGGCATTTTTAGCGCGTTGCAGGGTGATATAGATCAGACTTCCGTAGTCGATAATAGCTCCCGGCTGACTTTCCAGTTCTTTACGTCCGCCGTATGTCGTTTCACCGATAGCCAATTGATATTCGTTCATATTACCGATTACGTTGTAAGTCTGGGCAGCCTGCGGGATTTTACCCATATATTTACCGGTATCCCATTCATACACTTTCATCATGGTTCCTTTCGGATAAGTAGCTGCCGGATAATGGTACAGTTCTCCAAACAGACCATACGAGTCGGCAGAATAGGAAACGATGGTCGAACCGTCGGCAGAGGCATTCTTGCCGACTATCAGATTGGTACAGGCGAAAGTATCCGCCACAGCCGCCACCAGTATGGCAGCACACAAAATAATTCTTTTCTTCATAATTATATAGGATTCACTTTTAATAATTACCAGACAAAAGTCTCACGGGCTACAGTCTCATTCCCGCAATGGTCGGTCACAGTAAGTTCGACAGTATGTTTGCCGCCTTTCTTCACACGCTTCGGATCAAGTTTACACTCCCAATATGACTTCACAATATTAGGCTGTCCGAAGAGCGCATACTCTCCATCTATCGTTCCCCGATAGGAAGCTATTCCGGCTCCCTCGTCTTTCAACCGATAGACAATCTTGCCGTTTCTTCCCCACTGGTTCTTATTGATAGGGGTGATTTCGGGCGGAACTGTATCAATAGCAACGGTATAAGTCCCCAATTCACGGACAGATGTTTTCATATAACCGTCTTCATACTTCCCGCCTACACTGTATTTACTACCTTTTGGGGTCACACGGGCTACATAATACTTCGTACTATCAGCAACCGGCTTTCTACGCAGCCCGATACGAAGCTCGCAACCCGCATGAAGCGGAACGGGTGTATCATTTATCTGATAAGTAAATGCCACTGCCCCACTGTCGGCTTTCACCTGATAGTTAAGAGGAACATCGTCATACAACATTCCCTTTGGCACAATCAGGCTCAATCCCGGTTCTTGCAGATAATTCGTCTTGTCCCAGGCAAAGAAGTATTTCTCCCGATGATTCAAAGGTTCAACCGGCTGCTTCCGCCCACGTACGGTAAAACCGTATTTGGAAGTATTCCCGAAAGCATCTTTTAAGGTATATAAGAACTGATAATCCCGTTCTTCATCAATCGTCACCAAACCACGGTTATCATTCGATGCCTTCAGCAGACGTAAAGTATTCCCCGGTTCAATAAAAGATTTCATGTATTGCCCGCACGTCCATGAGTTTATCATTCGGTTTTCATCTTGAGAAAAGCGGTCTACCGTACTGCGGAACACTTCATTTCCATCTACTGTGAGAACAACGGAATACACTCCGTAATGATTGCTGACCCCATCCATGTAATCATATGCCTTGATACCTGTGCCTATCACTCCCCATGCTTCCACCGGACGCTCCGCGTTCGGAAGAATCGTTTTGACCTGCTGTTTTCCATCCACCACACCTTTGCCAAGCTGTGGGAAAAACATAATTCCGTCGGCCTTCGGGGCACGCGTATCTTTGATTTTTGATTTAAAGAAAGGCATCGGGTCGATATAATCCCCCGATTCTGTTTCGAACACATCCAAATGGAGATGCGGGCCGAATGAATAGCCGGTATTCCCGCTCCATGCTATCTGCTGACCGCCTTTCACCGGATATTCATCCGGTTCGGGAATAATCTCCACTTCCCAATTCTCATTCTCGTATTGAAGTTTCTCCACCCTTTCGGCAATAGGGGAAATAAAACCGCTCAGATGCCGGTTGATAGTAGAATAACCGTTGTGATAACAGACATCAAGTACATACCCCGAACCATTGGTGACGCGGATACGTGAAATATACCCGTCGGCAAGGGCACGGACAGGTTTGCCAATAACTCCGCCTGTCTTAAAATCCAATCCGCCATGAAAGTGGTTAGAGCGGATTTCTCCGAAGTTTCCGCTCAATGTAAGAGGAAAGTCAAAAGGTGGCACAAAGGTGGCTTGCTTCTTTTCTTGTCCACAAACTCCGATGCAACAAGCCAGCATCAAAGCAGTGATATATTGTTTTATCATTCCATTCACTTTTTTACTCCCCGCAAATGTACACTATTCCAACTAAATTACGAAATATCCGGGCGGATATGATAGCCGGAGATACTAGTTAATATTTCTTTTTATTATTATATTCATTGCAAACCTGTATCTATTATGTTATTTATATTAGTACTTTTGCATCCGTTTTTAATTTTAATTAAATATAAAGAACTCAATGAGAATGTATGTAAAAGTAATGGCAGCGGTCATTGCATGTATGCTGCTGGGCGGTGAAGCACACTCAGCATTTGCAACTACCCCCGCTACAGAAAATCTGAGTTGGTTTAAAAAGAAAAAGAAGAAACCAGAAGGAAGAGAGGAGAAGAGTAAAAGCGACTACGAAAAATTAGTGGAAGGCAGCAAAACAACCAAAGGAATGTTTGCTGTACATCAAAAAAAGAATGATTATTATTTTGAAGTTCCCACATCCCTTTTAGGACGTGATTTATTAGTTGTCAATAAACTGCAAAGAGTTCCTGCCGAACTGAACGACGCAGGTGTAAACCGTGGAGTAAACTATGAGAATCAGATGGTTTGCATGGAATGGGATAAGGCTAGCGGAAAACTGATGTTCCGCCAACAGCGCCCGCTGCCCCTGGCTCCTCAGAACGATGCCATATTCCGTTCGGTAAAGGATAACTTTATCTCTCCGCTGATTGCCGCATTCAAAATCGAAGCAATCAATGCGGATTCTACTGCATTGGTAATCAAGGTGAATGATATTTATGATGGTACGGAAACCAGTATCAATAATGTATTTACCAATATTAATCTGGGTACTTCGGCTATCAAGAACTTATCACGTATCCTTTCTATCAAATCTTTCTCGAACAATGTCGTGGCGACTTCCGAGTTGACCACCCGGGTGACAGAAGGAACCACAACCGTATACGTTACGGTGGAAGTCAGTTCTTCCATTCTCCTGCTGCCTGAAACACCGATGATGGGCCGTTTCGACAATCAGAAAGTCGGATACTTCACCAACCCGCTATTAAGTTTCAGCGACGCACAGCAAAGAACGGATAAAACGCAATATATCACACGTTGGCGCATGGAGCCCAAACCGGAAGACCGGGAAGCTTACCTGAAAGGGCAAATTGTGGAACCTGCCAAACCTATCGTATTCTACATTGATAATTCAACTCCTTACCAATGGCGTTCGTATATCAAGAAAGGAATTGAAGACTGGCAAACCGCTTTTGAAAAAGCCGGCTTCAAGAATGCGATTATCGCCAAAGAAATCACGGACAGTATGCATATAGATATGGATGATGTCAACTACTCCGTGCTGACTTACGCCGCTTCGGAAAAGAAAAACGCAATGGGGCCTTCCCTATTGGACCCACGTTCGGGAGAAATCCTGGAGGCGGACATTATGTGGTGGCATAATGTGCTTTCTATGGTACGCGAATGGATTACAGTGCAGACGGGAACCGTTTGCCCGGAAGCCCGCAGCGTGCAGTTGCCTGATGCCTTGATGGGCGACGCCATCCGTTTTGTGGCTTGCCACGAAGTAGGTCACTCTTTGGGATTGCGTCATAACATGATGGGGTCATGGGCTTTCCCGACAGATTCACTACGCTCGGAAGCCTTCACTTCCAGAATGAATTCTACCGCTTCGTCCATTATGGACTATGCACGTTTCAACTACATCGCCCAGCCGGGAGACGGCGTGAAAGTACTTTCTCCGCATATCGGTCCTTATGATATGTTCGCTATCGAGTATGGTTATCGTTGGTATGGCAAGAGCACTCCTGAAGAAGAAAAAGACCTCTTATTCGATTTCCTGAGCAAACATACAGACCGTCTTTATAAATACAGTGAAGCACAAGATGTACGCGATGCCGTAGACCCACGTGCGCAGAATGAGGATTTAGGAGACGACCCTGTTCGTTCTTCTTTACTCGGTATCGAAAACCTGAAACGTATCGTCCCGCAAATTCTTCAGTGGACTACAACCGGAGAAAAGGGACAGACTTACGAAGAAGCATCCCGTCTCTATTACGCTGTTATCAACCAGTGGAACAACTATTTGTATCATGTACTTGCCAACATCGGTGGTATCTATATCGAGAATACAACCGTAGGAGATGGCGTAAAGACTTACACATTCGTCGAAAAAGAGAAGCAACAAGCTTCACTGAAATTCTTGCTTGATGAAGTATTGACTTACCCTAAATGGTTATTTGATACGGAAGTGGGAGAATACACTTACCTGCTCCGTAACACTCCGATCGGACAACAGGAGAACGCTCCTACGCAGATATTAAAGAATGCCCAAGCTTATATTCTTTGGGATTTGCTCGGCAACACCCGTCTGATGCGTATGATAGAGAATGAGTCTGTCAACGGAAAGAAAGCCTTTACAGTAGTGGAACTGATGGACGGACTACACAAGAACATTTTCGGTATTACCGAACGCGGCGGTATTCCCAACGTGATGGAGCGTTCTTTACAAAAGAACTTCCTGGATGCCTTACTTACTGCTGCCGCAGAACCTGAAGCCGTGAAAATCAACAAGAAAATTGCAAACGAGCATTTCTTGCTTGACCATGCCACTCCTTTCTGTAGCTGTTATGCTGCCGAACAACGTGCACTTCGCCAGGAAGACCGGATGGGCGCTCCACGTGTACTCAATTTCTACGGCAGCCAGCTCAACCGCATCTCTGATGCCATTTCTGTGAAACGCGGTGAATTATTACGCATCAAGAAGTTATTGCAGAATCGTTTGGGAACTTCCGATACTGCTACACGCTACCATTATGAAGATATGATTTTACGCATTAATACCGCTTTGGGAATCAAGTAAAACAAACCTATTAATTAAACTATCTTACAATTAATGAGAATCAAATTTTTGTGCATTATTATATGCTTATTTGTGAATGCACTGGCTTTCGCCAGTGCTGCCAACCGCACCATTACCGGAGTCGTAATCTCCGGTGAAGATAATGAACCTCTGATCGGTGCTTCCGTTTATGTCCATGCAGACGATTTGAAGAAAGCCGGAGCATCACAGACTTCTTTGGGTACCATAACTGATATTGATGGTAAATTCTCTATTTCCGTTCCGGAAAAAGTAACTCGTATTCATTGCAGTTATATCGGTTTTGAAGAACAGGCAATTGCATTGCAAAGAGATAAAAAAAGTTATCGCATTGTACTTCAACCTTCGGCACATGCTTTAGCGGACGTAGTGGTAACGGGGTATCAGACATTGGAACGTAGAAAGTTGACTGCTGCTATCTCAAAAGTTGAATTATCAGATGCGATGGTAGGTGCTACCAAAAGCATTGACCAAGCCTTGACAGGACAAATTGCCGGTGTAGCTGTTACAAATACTTCGGGTGCTCCGGGAGCTCCGGCCAAAATTCGTATTCGTGGTACGGCTTCATTAAATGGGACACAAGATCCGTTGTGGGTATTGGATGGAATGCCTTTGGAAGGAACAGATATTCCAAAATTAGATGATACTAAATCTGATAATGATATTGTGAACATCGGACAATCGTCTATTGCGGGATTAAGTCCTAATGACATTGAAAGTATCACGATTTTAAAAGATGCAGCAGCCACCGCTATTTATGGTGCGCGTGCAGCAAATGGAGTCATTGTAGTGACCACCAAAAGAGGACGGACAGGAAAGCCTGTTGTCAACTTCAACACCAAGCTTACTTACACCCCAAACTTGGATACTTCCCGTCTCAACCTATTGAATGCAGAAGAAAAAGTAAACTTGGAACTCCAGCTAATGAGTGAACCGACATATCTATTATTCGGCTTTATACCCACCTCTGTTTATGAAGAAAAAGGAGGTGTAGCCACTATTTTGAAAAAATATGACCTGCTAAATACATTTAGAGAGAAAGGCTGGGACGGATTGTCCCCTGAAGCACAAAATGCCATCACTCGGTTAAAAAGCATAAATACCGACTGGAATGACATATTATTCAGAGATGCTTTCACACAAGAGTATAATTTAAGTATTTCCGGTGGTAACGAAAAAGTTACTTACTACAACTCACTTGGATATACTAAAGAAAACGGTAATGTGCCGGGAGTAAGCTTCAGCCGATTCAATTTGACTTCCAAGACTTCATATCAAATAAACAGACTACTTAAAGTGGGAATATCGGTCTTTGCTAACAGGCGTAAGAACCAAACATTTATGACTGACTCGCAAGGTCTTACCAACCCCGTATATTACTCACGTATTGCCAATCCTTACTTCGAGCCGTTCGATCAAAACAATAACTATATATACGATTATGAAGTCGTGGCCGGTTCCGTCTCCGACCTTAATCAAGGCTTCAATATTTATGAAGAACGTGCCAATACCAGTAAGGAGTCCATCAATACTGCCATAAATTCGATTTTTGATGCAGAGTTGCGTTTCAATGACCAATGGAAACTTACCTCACAAATTGGTGTACAATGGGAACAACTTTCTCAAGAAGAATTTGCAGGAATGAGTAGCTTCAATATACGTAATCAACGTGAAAAAAACACTTACCAGGAGAAGGAGGGGGAGTCATGGACTACGAAGTATATCATCCCGGAAGGTGGAATGCTTAAAACAACAAATTCTACTACCTCCCAGATAACATGGAAAATTCAAGGAGAATATAAAAACACATTCAAAGATATTCATGATATACAGATAATGGCCGGATCGGAAATCCGCAAAAACTGGTATGAAAACGCATCCTCTACCGGATATGGATACGATCCGAAAACACTAACGTTCAAAAACTTGAACCTTAGAAAGCAAGATCTTAACGACTGGAAGCTTAAAAGTAAAAGTTATACAGAGAACGCATTCGCCTCTTTCTTCGCCAATGGTTCATATACTTTAAAAAGCCGCTATACACTGGGAGGCAGCGTCCGTATGGATGGTTCCGACCTATTCGGCGTAGATAAAAAATATCGTTTCCTACCCATCTATTCAGTCAGTGGCATGTGGCGTCTTTCCAATGAACCTTTTATCAGCCAATTAAAATGGATTGACAACCTGGCATTCCGCCTGTCATATGGTTTACAAGGAAATATTGATAAAACGACTTCTCCATTCCTTGTAGGAAGCTATGGATACGTTGATATTATACCAGAGGGGGATGAAGAAAATATCACTATCGACAACGCCCCGAACAGTAAACTACGTTGGGAGAAAACAGCTTCTTATAATGCAGGAATCGATTTTTCTGTATTCAATCAAAGCATCAATCTGAGCGTAGATTATTATTATAGAAAGGGTACTGACCTTATTGGTTCCAAGATGTTACCATTAGAAAACGGATTCACAAATATGACTGTCAACTGGGCAAGTATGGAAAACAAAGGAATTGAAGTAAACCTACAGACACGCAACATTACAACCAAAGATTTCTCATGGTACACTTCTTTCAACTTTGCCTACAACCAAAATAAGGTATTGAGAGTGATGACAAACAAAACGCAAGCCACTCCCAGTCTCGAAGGATATCCTGTAGGAGCTATATTTGCCCTGAAAACAAAAGGTATTAACCAAGAAACCGGACAAATACTCCTTGAAAATAAAGAAGGGAAAGGAGTCACAATAGAAGAACTCTTACAAATGACCCCAGCAGGAGATGGATACTATGATTATGGTATATCAGCAGCCGAACAAGAAAGAGAATTGTATAGCTATATCGGTACATCTGACGCGCCTTACACGGGAGGATTCATGAACACCTTTAATTACCGAAACTGGGAATTAAACCTGAACTTCTCATACAACTTAGGAGCTCACGTTAAGACGACTCCAAGTTACCACATGGATATCGACCCTGCACGTAACTTAAACAGAGATATTTTAGACAGATGGACACCAGAGAATAAAGATGGAAAATTTCCGGCATTAGCCACTCCCAATCGTAATCCGGCAGACTATCGGGCATTCTCTGATAAAAGATACCTTTATAATTCACTTGATATCTGGGTCAAGAAATTGAGCTATGTACGTCTGCAAAATATACGCCTTGCATACCATATCCCATCCGAATGGTTGCACAAAGTAAATATCGGGGGGGCTACAGTCGGACTGGAAGCCCGCAACTTGTTTGTATTCGGTAGCAGCTATAAGAACTATATGGATCCCGAATCTATGGGTAATCTTTATTCTACTCCGATTCCCAAATCCGTGACATTCAATCTTAGTCTCAACTTTTAAAGAAGAAAATATGCATATGATGAGAAAAATATACATCGCCACCATATTGACAGGAAGCATCTTATTGAGTTCCTGTGACAGCTATTTGGATATCCAGCCCGTAGGCAAAGTTATACCCAATACATTGTCCGAATATCGTGCATTGCTAACTACTGCTTATAACAAAGGTGCCAAAATAATTGACAAAGGCGTTATTGACTTTCGTAGTGATATGTCAATAGTCTCAACAAGTAGTACAGCACAAAATGCCTACTCTGACATTGAAAAATGGAATGATATTACACCTAGTAGTACCACTAGGGAATTTCAATGGGAATCTTTCTACTCTGTCATATACTATGCCAATGCAATCATTGACAAACAGAATCAAATAACAGAAGGAAGTCAAGAAGAAATAAACCAACTTGTAGGAGAAGCCTACCTACTAAGAGGATACACACATTTTATACTTGTAAATTTTTACGGTCAGCCCTATACCAAAGAGGGAGGCCCTGAGTCTAAATCTATTCCATTAAAATGGGATCTTGATTTGGAAGGAACCCCATCACGTAATACCGTCAAAGAAGTCTATACGGCAATCCTGGCAGATATTGAGTCGGCCCGTAAACTTATCAATCAAGAATCATGGAAAGAGAAGTATTCATACCGTTTCTCCTCATTATCTGTAGATGCTATGGAATCCCGTGTCAGACTATATATGGGAGAATGGGAAAAGGCCTATGAAGCCGCGGAACTGACATTAGCAAAAAAATCGGACTTGGAAGATTTTAATAACGTAGGCTCCAAACTTCCTAATAACTATGAGTCGGTAGAAACAATTACAGCATACGAAGCTATATATTACAGTGTTTTTACTGACCAAGCTCTGCTGTCCGCCTCATTCATGCAAAAATATACAGCAAATCATGATCTACGTCCAGCCAGATATTATGGCACAGCAAATGCAGATGGGAATTACCCTTCTTTAAAAAGCAAGGAAAACTGTACCTTTCGTACAGCAGAACTGTATCTTAATGCTGCAGAAGCAGCCGCTCATCTAAACAAGATAAAAGAAGCTCGTACCCGCCTACTACAACTTATGCAGAACCGTTATACCCCCGAAGGATATGAAGAAAAAGCAAATGCGGTGAATAAGATGGAAAAAGATGCGCTAATCACAGAGATTTTAGAAGAACGGGCGCGCGAACTAGCTTTTGAAGGACACCGTTGGTTTGATTTACGTCGCACAACTCGCCCTACGATCCAAAAAGTCATAAATGGGAAAAACTATACATTAGAAGAAAATGACTCACGCTACACATTACGTATTCCACAAGCGGCAATCGATGCAAATCCAGGATTATTAAATTAAAAGTTTATTTATCCTTCTCAATTATAATCTGATAAAACTCCTCTTGCAACCTCATTTGCAAGAGGAGTTTTTTATCCTCCTTCACCACCTATCCTACATTTCCCACACACATCCCATTCACTTCTAAAATCTTTATCCTCCAAACGCATTGTCATATACCAGGAAAATAATATCTTTGTAGCGACTTATTACGATAAATAACGTAGAAGCGTTTAGAATATTATCTCTATTCAGAATCTGTGTAAATTCATCAACGGTGAGATAATGACAACTAAGCGTTCACGTCTTTGTCATACAAGGGCGTGGACTCTGTTGTTCGTTCGCCGTTAGGCTTACTAGAGCCTTGAATAGGATGAACTAATGATGTCCACGTTTCTTCTGTATATACACGGTATCAGGGACGCTTACCGCCACAAACAATCAATAAGTATGAGCAACACTATAACAAAGCTCTTTGCGTCTTTTTTAGCTTATGGGGTAGCTAATAAGAAAAAACGTTTCTCGGCAGTCGGTCGTTTCACGGAAGGGGTAGCTCCCGCCAAAGGAAAAATCCAGTGGGGATACATCAACAAAGGATATGACATTGTCATTCCCCTAAAGTACGAACGGGCTTTTTCCTTTAAGGGAGGATTGGCGATGGTAGTACTCAACTCACAATATGGATGTATTGATTGTACAGGACAAATAAAGATTCCTCTAAACTTCTCGGCAGCCCACTCACTCGAAGAAGAATGTGCACGAGTATGCAACAATGGATTATGGGGATATATAGACAAGAACAACAAGGAAATACTTCCTTTTAAATATGATATTGCAGAACCCTTTTATAGCAATATAGCTCGAGTGGGCCTCTATGGAAAAAGCATGAAAATCAACAAACAGGGCAGTGAATGTCTATAAACAACCACTCTACGCATTTATTCATCTCAACAAACGACATTCTGTTCTAAAACATCCCCTTACGAATAACAACGTAAGGGGATTATTCGTACATTGGAGCCAGTAAAACCCTAAAAAAGTAACATTATGATCATCGGAGTACCCAAAGAAATCAAGAACAATGAGAACCGCGTAGGGATGACGCCTTCCGGAGTAGCCGAAGTGGTGAAACAAGGACATCAAGTATATATCCAGCATACAGCAGGAGTAAACAGCGGTTTTCCGGATGAAGCGTATCAAGCTGTCGGTGCACAGATTTTGCCAACGATAGAAGATATTTATGCCATTGCCGACATGATCGTAAAGGTGAAAGAGCCGATAGCTCCCGAATATAAACTCATCAGGAAAGAACAGTTACTGTTCACCTACTTCCACTTTGCTTCCGACAGAGATCTGACGCTTGCCATGCTTGCCAACAAATCAATATGCCTGGCCTACGAAACTGTAGAGAAAGCCGACCACTCATTACCCCTGCTAATACCTATGAGCGAAGTAGCCGGACGAATGTCTATTCAAGAGGGAGCCCGTTTCCTGGAGAACCCACAAGGTGGTAAGGGAATCCTTTTAGGCGGTGTTCCGGGAGTGAAACCTGCCAAGGTCTTGATTTTAGGTGGTGGAATCGTAGGTAGCAATGCCGCACAAATGGCTGCCGGGATGGGAGCAGACGTAACTATCGCAGATATAAATCTGGCTCGTCTGCGCTATCTGAGTGAAACATTGCCCAAGAACGTAAAGACATTGTATGCATCCGGACTAAGAATAAAGAAAGAATTGCCGGATGTCGACCTGGTTATCGGTTCTGTGCTGATACCCGGCGATAAAGCACCGCATCTGATTACAAAAGAAATGCTTTCAATCATGCAACCCGGTACGGTATTGGTGGACGTAGCAATCGATCAGGGAGGATGTTTTGAGACATCACATCCGACAACCCACAGTGAACCGACTTATGTTATAGACAATATCGTTCACTATGCGGTAGCTAATATTCCGGGAGCTGTTCCTTACACTTCTACCTTGGCACTGACCAACGCTACCCTGCCCTATGTTATCGCTCTAGCAAACAAGGGCTGGAAAAAAGCTTGCAAAGATGATCCGGCACTGGCACTCGGATTAAATATAATAGAAGGAAAAATCGTTTATAAAGCTGTGGCCGATGTATTTGGCTTGAAATACGAACCTGTCAGCCTATAATAAATGGGAATTTTTTAGGCACGGATTACACGGATTACGCTGTTGCTTTATGCAATCATATTTCTAAAAGCCGTGAAAGCCGTGAAATCCGTGCCTAAAATGACAACATCCCGCATGGAAACTTTGCTGGGGCGCCACGCCCCTAAATTATCATTTATCTTTCAAAGAAATATTTCTTCTCCGCCGCTTGCTGATAAGATTCAATCAATTCGCCCATCACCTCCGTCACCGATTGCCGACGGGATATTATTGCCGAAACCTGCCCTATTTCCAGCTCACCTTCCTCCAAGTCACCTTCAAACATCCCTTTCTTTGCTCGTCCTTTTCCCAGCAGAGTTCGTAATTCTTCAGCAGAGGCACCACTGTCTTCCGCTTTTTCCACAGCATACCGGAAATCATTCTTCACCAGACGTGTCGGAGCCAGTTTCTTCAATAACAACTTAGTATCCCCCTCGCCAAGACTCAGGCAATAATCCTTAAACACCGGACTTGCAGAGCTCTCTTCGGTCAAGGCGAAACGAGTACCTATCTGCACTCCCTCAGCCCCCAATACCATAGCAGCTAATATCCCTTCTCCCGTACCAATACCGCCAGCAGCTATCAAAGGCAAGGTCGTAGCCTCACGCACAGCAGGAATCAGACAGAAAGTAGTTGTTTCCTCACGACCATTGTGACCACCGGCTTCAAACCCCTCAGCCACCACGGCATCCACTCCCGCCTCCTCACATTTCACTGCAAAACGAGAGGAAGAAACTACATGAACAACCGTTATTCCACGTTCTTTCAACCATCCTGTCCATGTTTTCGGATTTCCGGCAGAAGTAAAAACAACCTTCACTCCTTCTTCCACCACAATATTCATTATCTCTTCTATCTGAGGATACATCAAAGGAATATTCACGCCAAAAGGAAGTTCCGTAGCCGCACGGCATTTACGAATATGTTCGCGCAAAGTTTCGGGATGCATGGAACCTGCACCAATCAGACCTAAGCCACCCGCATTACTCACTGCGGAAGCCAGCCGCCAACCGCTACACCATACCATTCCACCTTGGATTATAGGATACTGTATTCCTAGCAGAGAAGTTATTCTATTCATAATTAATAATTTATCAATGCGCTAATAATCTCATCCCCATAAGAAACCGGGTTATCACTAATGCGCTAATACAACAATATACAAATATATAAATTATTCAATTACAAACACTCTCCAGTCAGTATATTGTCGTATCGCAACATTAGTACATATATATAACGCCCTTAACGGGCAATCTGTTCGATTGGTTTATTTATCAATACAGCCGTCGAGTCTCCATAAGTCCGCAGAACCTCCAAGGTACGGGCACGATTATCTCTCCCTGTCTTATTCCAAAATTCTTTCGTAAAGACAGCCATCAGATCAAGTCCGCCGATAGTTCCACCATTGATATATACTCCGCTGCCACCAAACAAAGGAATAGGGCTATCCATCACTACCGAATTCACCATCATCCCATTGGCGCGTTCGCTCAACTGCCGGAAACGTACCCCGCTTGCCTGTATCTCATCCAAAGACTTACGCATTCCCTTTGCCATCGGATTACGCGCCCAGTTGGAGTATGATCTCTGATGCCGCAGTTCATAGAAAGGATCTCCCCGCCAGGTATTCTTATCCACCCTAATCTTCTTCTGATAGACAGGATCCCAATTAAAACGGGTATTTGCCTTATACGGCATCAGGCTCAGCACCACTTTCGGTTTAGGCAATGCTTCGGGTAGCGATTCGTCAGGCAGCATCCACTTCTTCTCCTCCGACATCCGGGGACTTCCTACCGCGCCACCGAAATCAATCGACTTTACAGCATCCATATTTAAATGCAACTCCTGGTCGCTATCCAGCAACTTCTTCAGATGCAATGAATCTTGCGCCGTCCATACTTGCGAATATGCAAATAAAGTCATCAGACACAATACCATAGTTGCCCAAAAACGTTTCATCAATCTATTCATTCTCTTTACTCTTTCATTACCTAATACCTTTCAAACGCTTCATACATACCTGCACACAACCCGATTTTCAGCAGTCCATTGAGCGTAGCAAGCCCCTGTCAGCAGTAAAAAGACTACTGATACAAACAAACGTTCCCACATGAATGTTCCCTATTTTTTATTCCGAACGCAATTCCTTTTTAGTGTCACCACCAACGATAGCCCGATCCGCAAAGCGGTTCGTCATAACACGGGTCAATCGTCCACCGGGTCTTCGGATATTGCCGTTCTTCCCACCAGCTACGATAGCAGGCGGCTGCATCAAGCACTTCCTCGTCAGTCAGAAAATAGATTGCTTCATAATTTTCAGCATTCGCCAACACCATTTTGCAACCCATTGACGGCGGTGTGCCCTGACGGATATATTCAATCACCCAAAGCATACATTCCCCCAAACGGATCTTACCGTTGTTCGTATTATAAACCGACGGAAAAGAAGGGATAATAGTCAAATCTTCCGCATATTTCAAAAGTTCGGGAATATCCTCTTCCATGAAATGAGGAACCTCCACCACTCCTTTATCATTCTTCATCTTATACGTGCCCGACTTCAATTGCTTCACAAAAAGAGCAACATCGGGATTGTTGTAATCCATTTCCTCGCTGTTGCATCCACTGAAAGATACAATCAGGCAAAGCGCCATCCACAGCATTACAAGTGTTTTTTTCATTTTCATAAGGATTAATACGTCATGCGAAGTCCGCAAAGTAAATTAAAATTAGTCGGCCGTTTCGTGCGCACCGTAGCCAGCTTCGAATCCGTGCTGAAATGATGCGAAATACCTGGTTCGGCAAAAAGCGCAAGCCGGTCGTTAATCTTATAATTGATTCCAATGCCGGCAGTCACTGCCAGTTGGACAGGTTCTTCCTTGAAACTATTGTCCGGTGCACCGGCGACACATTTATCCGCTATTCCGCCTACGGTAGCGTAAAGGTCAACTTTCTTTGTATCCATCAGCGTCACATTTACCCGGACAGGAATACCCAAGTAATGCAAATGCTGTCCTGCCGAACGAAGGTTCGAGTAAAGCAATCCGGTTTCTATCCCCAGAAAATCGTTCAGTTTCCGCTCTACTGTCACCCCTGCGGAAATTGGCATTTTATAAGTACCGTTATCTGCCGGAAGCGCCATACCGACCCGGGCTTTCATCGCCCAACGATGTTTCTTCACAGTTTTTTCGGGAATAACAGGCGAACTTGCAGTTTCTTCCTGTACGGCAGATGATTCCGTATTGGCATTTGCAGCCTGCCAAAATCCATTGTAACCCGGATTGCCATAACGGTTGCCATTGCCTGTGGTGGTAGTCGACGAAAACGAGAAAGACATAGAGAAAGTAATGGAAAGTGAATCCTCTTCCTCTACACATTGCGACAACATACCGAATGATTTAGGAGCCGGCTTCGGCAAAACCGGTTCTACCGGCAACGGCAACTGATTGACACGTATCCCGTCTCCATCCATCTGCCCGCCATTCGTCACGGCTATCTTCGTAAATGCCTCTTCCATCTCTTCCTTGGGAGAGAAATACAGGAAGGTAGCCGATGAAGCCGCCAAGACGAGCAACACAGATGCCGCAGCCGCCACACGGAAGAGCAGTATCCGACGGCGATGTTGGCAAGCCACAGGAATATCCTGCGAGAGCTCTTCCCAAAAGCCATCCCGGACACTCATTCCCGCATCAGCGAGACGTGTGCGAAACAGATCGGTTATTTCATCATTTTCTTTCTTCATGGTTCCTATACTCTTTAATTCTTTTTGCTAACAAATACTTGGCGCGATGCAACTGCGAAGTAGACGAATGCTCTTTGATATGGAGCATCTTAGCTATCTCCTTGTGCGACTTTTCTTCAAACACATAAAGGTTGAAAACGGTTCGGCAACCATCCGGCAATTCGGCAATAAAAGCCATCAACTGCTCTTCGGAGATTCCAGCCCCTCCTCCCGAATCCGATATATCCGGTATATCGGGAAGCTGCTCTTCATGCACTACCAACTGGCTGACTCGCTTCTCCCGTCGCAGGAAATCGAGTGATTGAGTAACCATCACCCGGGTAATCCATGTACAAAGTGAAGACTCACCCCGGAACGAAAAGTTGGTAAAAATCTTGATGAAACCGTCATGCAGTACATCGTGCGCCGCATCCATATCGCCCGTATAGCGGAAACATACCGCCAGCATCTGCTTGGAATAGAGAGTGTAAAGTTCCTTTCGGGCTGAATCCTTTCCTGCCCGACAGCCCTTTACCAGTTCTATTTCGTTTTCCAAGTCAATTACCTTTTTTAAAATCGAACGTATGTCTGCGCCGTTTTACCCTTTAGACGCAAAAGTTTGAGGAATGCTGCAACAGAAAATGTTAAAGAATACAAATGGAATGATTTTTCTGAAGCATTTGCGAAAGACATGAGGAAATGCAAACAGCCTTTAAGCACAGATTACGCGGATTACACAGTTTTTATTCTTGTCCGTGCAATCCGCGTAATCCGCGCCTAAAATATTTTCATGGCAAACTTCTCTCTTCCGCTCAACATGCCTTGAAGCTCATATCCAGTCCTTTCACTGAATGAGTCAGAGCACCCACAGAGATGAAGTCCACGCCACATTCGGCATAGTCACGAAGAGTATCAAAGGTGATGCCGCCCGAAGATTCGGTTTCGTATTTGCCGGCTACCATCTCTACTGCCTTTTTCGTCATTTCGGGAGTGAAGTTATCAAACATGATACGGTCTACCCCACCAAGATCGAGCACCTGTTGCAGTTCGTCGAAGCTGCGGACTTCTATTTCTATTTTCAGGTCTTTACCTTTTTCTTTGCAATACTCTTTGGCACGGGTGATAGCCTTGTCAATCCCTCCGGCAAAGTCTACATGATTGTCCTTCAAAAGAATCATGTCGAACAAGCCGATACGATGGTTTACACCGCCACCGATTTTCACTGCCATCTTTTCCAGAATACGCATACCCGGAGTTGTCTTGCGGGTATCCAAAACGCGGGTATTTGTGCCTTCCAGTTTCTTCGCATATTTGCGGGTCATCGTCGCGATACCGCTCATACGTTGCATCACATTCAGCATCAGACGCTCGGTCTGAAGCAGCGACTGTATCTTTCCTGATACTATCATTGCCACATCGCCCGGTTTCACTTCCGTTCCGTCGTTGATAAACACCTCGACTTTCATGGTCGGATCAAAACGGTTGAAGATTTCCTTAGCCACCTCGATACCTGCCAGCACACCGGCTTCTTTGATAAGCAATTTTGATTTTCCCATTGCCGTAGCGGGAATACATGAAAGGGTGGTATGGTCGCCATCACCTATATCTTCTGCAAAAGCAAGATCGATCAGTTTGTCGATCAGTTCTTTTTCCTTATTCATTGATTTTGTCAATTCTTATTTGGTGTATTAAACATTTGTCCTGTACTTTCTTCAAGAAGCAATTCACACGAAAACTTCCCTTTGTAGTAGCCATCGTTCCGATAACGAAACTTGATTCGTCCCGTTTCCCTTGATGGTTCACGTTAAATCCGCTGACTTTATTCTCCGTGAAGAATTCTTGCATCACAGTCGTTGCCTTTTGCTTGTCAACGCTTGTCGAGCGACCTTGGAGCACCAGGTTTACCTTGTTCCCCATATACTTACTCAGCTCTTGTGAGCTTCCTCTTTTAAATGCCGTAACCACTCCTGCCGGTATCTCTTGCGCCATAAGCAACGAGAGGGAAAGAAGCAAAGCGGTCATTCCTACGAGCACTCGTTTTTTCATAATTACAAGCTTTTAAGTTGAAGTTTAAAGGATTAAACTTTCAACTAATGATAGGCAAAGGTAAGCATTAATTGCAGAATAACATAAAAAATGCCTATTTTTGTGCATTAATCAGAAGTATAGAGACATGAAGACAACCTTGCTCGTCGTAGGACGAACCGTAGAACAACACTATATCACAGCTATCAACGACTATATACAGCGTACCAAACGCTATATCACTTTTGATATGGAAGTGATTCCCGAACTGAAAAACACGAAAAGCCTTTCGATGGAAGTACAGAAAGAAAAGGAAGGCGAGTTAATACTGAAAGCTCTCCAACCGGGAGATGTGGTGGTGCTGCTCGATGAACACGGAAAAGAGATGCGCTCCCTTGAATTTGCCGATTACATGAAGCGGAAAATGAATACAGTCAACAAACGGCTGGTTTTCATTATCGGGGGGCCTTACGGATTCTCGGAGAAAGTGTATCAGGCATCCCATGAAAAGATTTCAATGTCGAAAATGACTTTCTCGCATCAGATGATCCGGCTGATATTCGTGGAACAGATTTACCGGGCGATGACGATATTGAATGGGGGACCGTATCATCACGAGTAATACTTCCCGAACAAATCAAGAAAGAATGGAGCACTACTCATCTCCATTCTTTTCATTTTTATAAAGTTTATCAAATACTCGTTGGAGTTCTTCTTCATCCATAATCAACTCCCGAAGTTCCGACAAACGTCCGGCATTATCCGATTGAGGTATCCATAAATTCAGATACCCGCCTTCCGCGTACTTATCATTAAGATGTTTACGAAAGCGGACATATTGCTGTTCTTTATCCATTTCCGGATAATGAGATAATCCATATTGAACGGTACGGCGCAAAGTTATTTCAGGGTCAATGATACGGTCGGCCTCGGCTACTATTTTTCCATAAATACTTCTCGGAGCCTGTTTATTGGAAGCCCGATGATCTTCTATCGCTTCTTTCATCTGCAACAATTGCTCATCCGTAAACCAACGTCGCAAGATTTCATCTGCCAGCAATATCCTGCCGGAAACTATATGATGGAACTCACGTCCCTCACAGAGTCCCAAGTCATGATAAGCAGCAATGATATAAACCATCGAATAATCGACTTCATAATACATTGCCAGTTTCAGACTTTCTTCAATCACTTTTTCCACATGGTCTATCTGATGTGCCTTGTCAAAGCCGGCATATTGCGGAATAATCTTTTCGCAGACATAATCTTGCAATTCAACGGGGATATTATGAACCATATTCGATATTTTTTAGATTTTATACTTTGTGCTACTCCCGGTTCATCAACCGATGCTCCGCCATCTGTTCGAATTTTGTTCCCGGACGACCATAATTGGCATACGGATAGATAGAGATACCACCACGGGGGGTAAAGATTCCTGTTACTTCGATGTATTTGGGATTCATCAATTTAATGAGGTCTTTCATGATGATATTCACGCAGTCCTCATGAAAAGCACCATGATTACGGAAACTGAAAAGATAGAGTTTCAAGCTCTTGCTTTCTACCATTTTTATATCCGGAATATAGCTGATACGTATCTCCGCAAAGTCCGGCTGCCCGGTGATGGGACACAGACTTGTAAATTCAGGGCAGTTGAAACGTACCCAATAGTCATTCTGAGGATGCTTGTTATCAAAGGCTTCCAATACTTCTGGAGCATAATCTTGTTTATACTCGGTCTTTCTTCCTAATAAGGAAAGTTGGTCTTTTAATTCTGTCATTTGTACTCGTTTACTACAACCTCTACACTAACAAAAAACGCATTCCCTCTTTCACCTATCACCGACTAGACTCAAATACCTTATTCATAAGCATTTGAGTGGTGAATGATTCATTTTACAACCTATCACCGTATCTATCACCTATCACCATCAACTCTCCCTCCCCCCACGGCTGCTTTGTTCCCGCCTTGCTTGTTACGGTATGTTGCATGTGGTCAAACAAAGTGTTTCATGCCTTGAAACAAATAGTTTCAAGCAATAGAAACTTTAGTTTCCTACCGTTGAAACTTTAGTTTCTCACCGATGAAACAACAGTTTCAAGCTATTGAAACTAAATTAAGCCGATACATTCCGGACAGAAGCTACTAGCATTCTATTCATTAGAACTTACCGGTGACAGTAGATGTGACGGCAAAATGTCAGGTTCAGTTGCTGTCACCACTTGCTGTCACAAATTATTTATCTTATAATCAAATACTTAATAACAAAAGTGTGATAGATGACAGCAAAAAATGCATTTTTAATCTCTATGTAGAGAGATTATTGATTTTTACTTTTTAAATACTTTTCCAGTCCTTCCCGACGCAGTGTACAAGCCGGACAATGCCCGCAACCATCTCCCTGAACACCATTATAGCATGTCAAAGTCTCGGTGCGAATCAGTTCCAATACTCCCAGCTCGTCTGCCAAAGCCCATGTCTCTGCCTTATCAATCCACATCAGAGGGGTATGGATTACGAATTGTTCATCCATAGCCAGGTTCAATGTCACGTTGAGGGACTTGATAAATGCATCGCGGCAATCGGGATAACCACTGAAATCTGTTTGTGAAACTCCTGTTATCAAGTGATTGATACCGCGTTCGCGGGCATATACTGCCGCAATACTTAGAAAAAACAGGTTACGTCCCGGGACAAATGTATTGGGAGCGCTATCCGCGGGTTTCTCTTGGTCCATCACCATTGTAGCGTCAGTCAGGGAGTTACGTCCCAGTTGCCCGATGAAGGATACATCCATCACATCAAACTCCACTTCCGCCTTACGGGCTATTTCCCGTGCCAGTTCCACTTCTTTCTGGTGTTTCTGACCATACAGGAAACTCAGGGCATATACTTTTTTAAAGTTGCGTTTTGCCCAATACAGGCAAGTGGTGGAATCCTGTCCGCCACTGAACACAACCAATGCTGCTTCTCGATTCATAATCTATCTTAAATATCTTTGATTTTCAGTACATTATAGGAAATATCGGTATCGTAGACATCGCTACCGTCTATTTTCTTGATGGCTTTTACCACACGGATAGTCACCGGAAGAATCATCACTTCGTACATGGATTTCAGTACGATTTGGATTCCCATCATAATGAGCAGTTCTTTCCAGGCAATAATCCCGCCAAAAGCTACCGGAAAGAAAATCAATGAATCTGCCGTCTCACCTACAATAGTCGACCAAATGGCACGGGCGGAAAAGTTACGTCCCTGACTGGCTACTTTCATCTTACTCATCACATATGCATTGAGAAACGAACCGA
>ERZ780168.1700-NODE-1700-length-21576-cov-5.345848_pt1 | contig 21576 bp, 18 predicted proteins | sample MGYA00510981_ERZ780168 | MGnify/ENA primary metagenome ERZ780168 (study PRJEB29588, sample SAMEA2158769) | human gut metagenome | biome: human gut; feature: human-associated habitat; material: faeces | place: Denmark | collected 2008/2010 ...
GCAGCCGAGACCTCGTCGTTGCCCAGCTTGGTCTTGGTCTGGCCCTCGAACTGCGCCTCCTGCAGCTTGACCGAGATGATAGCGGTCAGGCCCTCGCGGGCGTCCTCGCCCTTGAAGGACTCGTCGTCCTTGAGCAGTTTGTATTTCTTGCCGTAGTCGTTCAGAACGCGGGTCAGCGCGGCCTTGAAGCCGGTCTCGTGCGTGCCGCCCTCGGTGGTATTGATATTGTTGGCGAAGGACAGCATCAGCTCGCTGTAGCTGTCGGTGTACTGCATGGCGACCTCGGCCATCGAGGTGTCGCGGCTGCCCTCCATGTAGATGACCTGCTCGTGCAGAGGGGTCTTGGTGCGGTTGAGATGCTCGACGAACTGACGGATGCCGCCCTCGTAGTGCATGACCTCCTCGACCGGCTCATCGTCGCGCTCGTCGCGCAGGGTGATCTTGAGGCCCGCGTTCAGGAACGCCTGCTCGCGCAGACGCTTTTCGAGCACATCGTACTCGTAGACCGTGGTCTCGAAGATCTCCGGGTCGGCGTGGAAGCGGATGGTCGTGCCGGTCTCGCTCTCGCACGGTGTATCGCGCATTTTTACGGTCGTCACGCCGCGCTCAAAGCGCATGTAGTGCTTGGTGTGACCGTCGCGGACCTCGGCCTCGAGCCAGTCGGACAGCGCGTTTACGACCGACGAGCCGACGCCGTGCAGACCGCCGGAGACCTTGTAGCCCGAGCCGTCGAACTTGCCGCCTGCGTGCAGCACAGTCAGAACGACCTCGAGCGTCGGAATGCCCATCTGCGGATGGATGCCGCAGGGAATGCCTCGGCCGTTATCCGTGACGCGGATGATGTCGCCCTTTTCGATCGTGACCTCGATGTGCGTGCAGTAGCCCGCGAGCGCCTCGTCGATGGAGTTGTCGACGATCTCATACACCAGGTGGTGCAGGCCGGATGACGACGTGGAGCCGATGTACATGCCCGGGCGTTTGCGGACGGCCTCCAGACCCTCGAGGACCTGAATCTGACTGGCGTCGTACTCCTGTGTGATCTTATCTGTAATATCTGGCATGGTTTGCTTCCTTCCGTGCAGCGCCGCGGGTCAGAGATTTTCCAGTCCGCTGGCCTTGCTGCGTTTATATAATGTTGCGGTGTTGAGCTGGGAGAGATAACCGGTCTGGCCGCTGCCAAGCGAGCAGAGCACGAACGACTTCGGCAGCTCGGTCCCGGCGGCGTTTTCCACCTGACCGGCCTGTTCGAGTTTTTCCAGTGTCTCGCGCGTGCGGTGCGACCACGTGGCGGTGTCCATGTCAAAGACGCCGATGACGCTCTTTTGCAGCACGATGACCTGATTGCCGAGGTGCAGATACATCAGCGGATCACCCCGTTTTCGACCGTGAGCACGCGGCCGCCGGTGCGTTCGGCAATGCGCGCGTCCTCGCAGCAGGTGATGAGCGTCTGCCCGCCGCCGATGCGGTTGAGCACAAAGGCCTGCCGCTGCGCGTCGAGCTCCGAGAGCACGTCGTCGAGCATGAGCACGGGGTATTCGTCAAACTCGTCGTGGAAGATCTCCCGCTCGGCGAGCTTGAGCGACAGTGCCGCCGTGCGTGTCTGCCCCTGCGAGGCGAACGCACGCGCCGGCTGGCCGTTGATGTCGATGAGCAGATCGTCCTTGTGCGCACCGGTGAGGCACTGGCCGCTGTCAAGCTCGGCGCGGCGGTGCTGCTCCTGATGGTCGCACAGGGCGTAGTAAATCTCTTTTTCCGTGCCGAGCGCATCTTCTACGGTGCTGACCGTGCGGTAGGCAAGGGTCAATTTGTCGCGCCCGCCGGAAAAGTCAGCATGGATGGGCGCAGCCGCAATGTTCAGCCGCGAGGCGTAGGCCGCGCGGTAGCGGATGAGTCTGGCCGAGACCCGGCACATCTGGTCGGAAAAATCGTCGAGCGTGTCGAGCAGGGACGGCTTTTCGTGCCAGTCGCGCAGGATGGCGGACTTCTGGTCATATAACCGGCTGTATTCAGCGAGCAGCGCGCCGTATTTCGGCCGCAGCTGGCTGATGGCCATGTCCATCATGCGGCGGCGGGCGGCCGGCCCGTCGCGGATGATATTCAGATCATCCGGGCAAAAGAGCACGGCGGCAAAGGTGCCGGCGAGCTCGGCGGCCGTTTTCTTCACGCCGTTTTGCCAGATCTGCTTGCGCTGCCCCTGCCGGAGCACGATGCGCACGGTCTGCTCCCGCCCGAAGGCGAACACGTCCGCGAGCACCTCCGCACCCGTGTAGCCAAAGCCGATGAGTTCCTTATCGAACCGCGTGCGGAAGCTCTTCCCGCCCGTGAGCAGGTAGACCGCCTCGAGCAGATTGGTCTTTCCCTGGGCATTTTCGCCGGTGATGACGTTCGTGCCGGGTGAAAACTCCGCCGCGGCAAATTCATAGTTGCGCCAGCCGTTGAGCGCAATTTTGCGCACGATCATTGCGCGCGCTGCACGTGCAGCGTGTGCCCGGCGAAGGTCACCTCATCGCCCGGGCGGATCTTCTTGCCGCGCATGGTGCACGTCTCGCCGTTGACGGCGACCATGCCGTCGGCAATGACCTGCTTGGCCTCGCCGCCGGTCGCCGTGAGGGCGGCAAACTTCAGCAGCGCGTCGAGCTTGATGAATTCCGTTTCAATCGTAATGTTTTCCATATTTCCCGTTTTTCAGACCCGGATCACTGCCCGGCGCGCAGGCGCACCGGCAGAACCATATACACAAAGTTATCACTGCCGTCGGCCGGGACGAGGATGCACGGGCTCGAGCCGGTGTTCAGGCAGACGTTGATTTCATCCGCGGGCGCGGCCTTGAGCGCGTCGGACAGGTAGTGATCGTTGAAACCGATCTCCAGATCCCCGCCGTCGCCCTCGCACGGGCAGGAGTCGGCCGCTTTGCCGAGCGGCGTCGTGCAGACGAAGTCGATGGCGTCCTTGCGGAAGGTCAGGCGCAGGGGGGCATTGTTCTTGCTGTCGATGATGAGCGACACGCGCTCGACGACCTCGAGCAGGTCCGTGCGCGCGGTTTTGACCGTGACGCGGAACGACTCCGGGATCGCTTTCTTATAATTGAGGAAGTCGCCCTCAAGCCGGCGGGACAAAATGACCGTATTGCCGACTGTGAAGGAGATGTGCTTGCTGCCGACGGACAGGACAACGCGCTCGTCACTGTCGCCGCACAGGCGCTCGAGATCGCTCAGCGCCGTGCCGGGCACGATAAAACTGCAGTCGTCACCGTAGCCCTCGACCGCTTCGCGCCGCAGCGCCAGACGGTAGCCGTCGACAGAGACCATGGTCAGGACGTTGTTTTCAATTTCGAAGAGCGTGCCCATGTAGACCGGGCGGCTCTCGTTCGTACTCACGGCAAAGGAGCACTCGTTGATCATCTTCTTGAGCAGATTCTGCGGGAGCGACACGCCGTTTTCCGCCTCGACGGTCGGCAGATCCGGGTAATCGTCCGCACTCAGGCCGACGAGATTGAACGCCGCCTTGCCGCACTTGACGGACACGGTGCCGTTTTCCGCCCCGACGGTGACGATGCCGTCCGGCATGCGGCGCAGCATCTCACAGAACAGACGCGCGCCGATGAGCACGCTGCCGGGTTCGGGAATGTCGGCATCAATGGTGGTGTAAATGGCTTTCTTCAGGTCGTAGCCGGTGATGCGCACGCTGGCGCCGGCCTCGATGAGCAGGCCCTCGAGCGTGGGGATCGGGCTTTTGGCGGCTGCGGCGCGGGCTGCGGATGCGGCAGCTTGCTGTAGAACATATTTGTCACAGGAAAATTTCATGGGTGGCCTCCTTAATCAGAATCGCTGCGTCTATCCGAAAGATAGAAAGCATAAATTTAGTAGTAGTAGTAGAGCTGTTCGTTTGGTGGAAAACCGGTTGAATGCCTTGCGGCGGCGGGAAAAACCGTGTTGAAAAGATTGTTGGAAAGTTGGTAACTCAAAAACCGGTAAAAATCGGAATTTTTACATTCCACCGCTTTCCACACGCTTTCCACGTTAGAATAACAGCGGAATGTGGAAATCAGTTCTTTGAGTTGATGTTGCTCGTGATGTCGCGCACGGTGGCGGCGATGTCCGGGTCGGACTTGAGCAGTTCCTCGACCTTGCGGATGGAGCTGAGCACGGTGGCGTGGTTGCGGCCGCCGAATTCCTCGCCGATCTCCTTGAGCGGGAGGTTTGTGAGGTTGCGCATGAGGTACATGGCAATCTGGCGGGCCATGGCGGTCTTTTTGTTACGGCTCTGCCCGCGCAGGTCGGCGCCGGTGAGCTGGAACGAGCGCGCGGACTCTTCAATGATGACGTCCGGCGTGGGGATGTAGGTGCCGGTGCGGATGACGTCCTTGATGGCGCGCTTGACGGAATCGACCGTGATCGTATCGTCGAGAATGTCGCGGTAAGCGGTCAGGCGCTTGACGACGCCTTCGAGCTGACGGACGTTTGAGGTGATGTTCTCCGCGATGTACTGAATGACGTCCTCGGAGAGGATCATGCCGAACTGCGCGGCCTTCGTGCGGATGATGGCTGTGCGCGTCTCGAGATCCGGCGGCTGAACGTCCGCGAGCAGACCGCCCTCGAGCCGGGTGCACAGGCGGTCGTCGAGGCGCTTCATCTCCTTCGGCGGCCGGTCGGAGGTCACGACGATCTGCTTGCCGGCCTCATACAGGCAGTTGAAGGTGTGGAAAAATTCCTCCTGTGTGCTGTCCTTGCCGGCGATGAACTGAATATCGTCCATGAGCAGCAGGTCCGCGTTGCGGTATTTCTGGCGGAAGTTCTCGGCCGTGCCGGTGCCGATGGATTTGACCATCTGGTTGACAAACTCCTCACCCTTGACGTAGGCAATCTTCGCCGACGGATTGTTGTGGCGGATGGTCTGGCCGATAGCGAGCAGAAGATGCGTCTTGCCGAGGCCGGAGTTGCCGTAGATGAGCAGGGGGTTATACGCCTTGCCGGGGTTCTGCGACACGGCGATGGCCGCCGCATGGGCGAACTTGTTGCTCGGGCCGACGATGAAGCGGTCGAACGTATAGCCGTCCATCTCCGGCATCTCCTCGGACGACGGGCGCTTCTCGCGGTATTCGAGCAGCTCATCGTCCCCGGCGAGCACGACGAGCTCAAACGGGCAGGAGAACAGATCATACAGCACGGCGCAGATCGTCTTTTCAAAGCGCGACTGGATGATGCTGCGCTTAAAATCCGACGTGGTGTGCACGATGAGCGTATTATTATTGATCTCAATGGGGGTGCAATCGGAAAACCAGGTATTGATCGCGGTCTGGGTCAGCTCCTGCGAGAGGCTGTCCATGACGACGGACCAGATATCGGTGAGCGAATTCATGGTGGCCATAGGTTCGGCTCCTTCGATGATTTTTCACTGCGCGGATACGCTGGTATCAGCCCTACCAGTATAGCAAAAATTCATGATTATTTCAACAATAATGTTCGGATTTATTATATAAATAGGTGTAGAATCTGCCGTGCAGAGGATTTGCTTTTCCTGTGCAGGTTGTGGTATGATAAAAAAACACGATTTTTTACATAAAGCAGGTGTTGTTTTGTTCCTGGTCGCGCAGGCCGGACAACTGTTCGGCGATACGGAAGCAGCCGCCCTCCCGGCGTTGTTGGAGAGCGGGCGGCTTCCTGCGCGCATTTCTGGTCTGCCGGCGAGCGCGCGGGCGCTGCTGGCGGCGTCGATGCACGCGCAGCTCGATGCGCCGGTGCTGGCCGTGTGTCCGGACGAGGCGGCAGCCGAGCTGTTTCAAAAAGACCTCTCTGCCCTGCTGGGGCAGGACGTGCCGCTGCTGACGGCGCGCGACTATACGTTTTACACGGTCGAGAGCGTCTCGCGCCAGACGGAGCAAAAGCGCCTGAGCGCGCTTTACGCGCTCGCTGCCGGGACGGCGCCGGCCGTGGTGTGCACGGTCTCGGGTCTGCTGCAGCGCGCCATGCCGAAGGAAAAACTGCTGCAGGCGGCCTTTGAGATCCGCGACGGCAGCTCACTCCCGCCCGAGGACGCTGAGGATGCACTGCTGCGCTGCGGCTATCTGCGCACGGCGCAGGTGGAGGGGCCGGGCCAGTTTTCGCGCCGCGGCGGCATTCTGGACTTTTTCTCCCCTGCGTATCCGCAGCCGGTGCGTGTGGAGTTCTGGGGCGATGACGTGGACTCCATGGGCTTTTTTGACCCTGAGAGCCAGCGGCGCACCCAACCGCTGGAAAGCTGCCGCATCCTGCCGGCGGCGGAGACGCTGCCCCCACTGTATTCTGGCGGCAGCGCCGCGCTGGGCGAAAAGCTGCAGAAGCTCGCCGGACGCGCCGCCGCGAAAAAAGACAACGACACGGCACAGAAGCTCGCCGAGTCCCTGCGTGCCGACGGGGAAAAGCTCTGCAATGACTGCGTGCTCCCGGCGGCCGACCGGTATATGGGCTTCGTGTACGACGCGTTTGCCACGGCGCTGGACTATCTCGCGCCGGAGGCGGCCGTGCTGATCGACCAGCCGGCGCGCTGCGCCGAGCGCGCGAAGGAATACACCGCGCAGCTGCGCGAGGACATCGCCCTGCTCGTGCGCAGCGGCACGATGGCCGCGCGCGCGGAAACTTTCTATGAGCCGTTTGCCGACATGATGCGCAGGGTCCAGGTCTGGCCCATCGTATTGGCCGATGGGCTGCAGCTCGGCCGCAGCCCCATCGAGGTGCGCACGCTCGTGAGCCTGACGGCAAAGCAGCTGCCTTCCTACGGCGGCAGCAGCCAGACCGCGGCGGACGACATTGCGCACTATCAGAACCTTGGCTACCGCGTGGTCGTGCTGGCGGGCGATATGCGCCGGGCGCGTATTTTGTGCGAGTTTCTTGACGGGCACGGCATCCACGCCGCGGCGGCCGAGCACCCGGATGCGCTGCCGGAGCCGGGGCAGTGCCTCGTCACGGCGGGCAGTCTCTCGGCGGGCATCGAGTTTCCGTATGCAAGGCTCGCCATCCTCACGGACACGCAGATCGCTGCGTCCGGTCTGCGGCGCGCAAAGCACAAAAAACAGACGAACCGCGAAAAGATCAACTCCTACACGGACCTCTCCGTCGGCGACCTCGTCGTGCATGAATACCACGGCATCGGCCGCTTTGCGGGCATTGTGCAGATGCCGGTCGACGGTGCGGTGAAGGACTATATCAAGATCAGCTACGCCGGAGCGGACACGCTCTATGTCCCGGCGACGCAGCTCGACCTTGTGAGCAAATACATCGGCGCGGGCGAAGATCACCCTGTGAAGCTGTCCAAAATGGGCGGTACGGAGTGGGCGCGCACGAAAACGCGCGCCAAAGCGGCCGCAAAAAGCATGGCCAAGGAGCTCACCGCGCTCTACGCCGCGCGCAGCCGCACGAAGGGGCACGCCTTCGCGCCCGACAGTCCGTGGCAGACGGAGTTTGAGGAGCACTTCGGATATCCGGAGACGGACGACCAGCTCCGGTGCATCGACGAGATCAAGGCCGACATGGAAAAGCCCGTGCCCATGGACCGCCTCCTGTGCGGCGACGTGGGCTACGGCAAGACTGAGGTCGCCCTGCGCGCGGTGATGAAGTGCGTGCTCGACGGGCGGCAGGCGGCCATTCTGGTGCCGACGACCGTGCTCGCCCAGCAGCACTATCAGACGGCCGTGCAGCGGTTTTATGGTTTCCCGGTCGAGATACGGATGCTCTCGCGCTTTTGCTCGCAGGGGCAGATCCGCCAGACGCTGGCGGACATGCGCAGCGGCAAGTGCGATCTCGTGATCGGCACGCATAAGCTGCTGCAGAAGAATATTGCGTTCAAGAACCTCGGCCTGCTCATCGTCGACGAGGAGCAGCGCTTCGGCGTGGCGCACAAGGAACACATCAAGGAGATGAGCCGCGCGGTCGACGTGCTCACGCTTTCGGCCACGCCCATCCCGCGCACGCTGAACATGGCCCTGTCCGGCATCCGCGACATGTCCACCATCGAAGAGCCGCCGCAGGACCGCATCCCGGTGCAGACCTTCGTCATGGAGCACGACTGGAACGTGCTGTGCGACGCCATGCGCCGCGAGCTGCAGCGCGGCGGGCAGGTGTACTACCTGCACAACCGCATTGAAAACATCGAGCGCACTGCCCTGCGCATCTCGAAGATGCTCGACGGCGCGGTCGTGGACGTGGCGCACGGCCAGATGAACGAGGAGCAGCTCTCGACGGTCATGGAGCGCATGGTCACGGGCGAGACGCAGATCCTGGTCTGCACGACCATCATCGAGACCGGCATCGACATTCCGAACGTGAACACCCTCATCATCGAGGACGCCGACCGCATGGGCCTTGCCCAGCTGCACCAGCTGCGCGGGCGCGTGGGCCGCTCGAACCGGCGCGCGAGCGCGTACCTGACGTTCCGGCGCGGGCGCGAGCTGAGCGAGATCGCCGAAAAGCGCCTGAGCGCCATCCGCGAGTTTGCGGAGTTCAACTCCGGCTTCCGCATCGCCATGCGTGATCTGGAGATCCGCGGCGCGGGCAGTCTGCTCGGGGCCGAGCAGTCGGGCCATATGATCGACGTCGGCTATGACATGTACCTCAAGCTGCTCGAGGAGGCCGTACTCGAAGAGCGCGGCGAAAAGCCCGAGCAGCGCGCCGAGTGCGCGGCAGACCTTGCCGTGTCGGCCAACATTCCGGAGAGCTATGTGCCCAGTCAGGAGCAGCGCATGGATCTCTACCGCCGCATCGCGCTCGTGCGCACGGAGGCGGAGGCCGACGACCTCATGGACGAAGTCATCGACCGCTTCGGCGACCCGCCGCCGAGCGTATACACGCTCGTGCAGGTGGCACTGCTGCGGGCCGACGCCGGCAAGGTCGGCGTGACGGACATTTCGCAGAAAAACGGCTGTTTGAAGTTCCTGCTGGCGCAGTTCGATATGCAGAAGGTATCGGCGCTGTACGCCCGGCCGGAATTCAAGGGCCGCTTGAAGGTGGATGCGGGGGCAAAGCCGGGCGTGATTCTGCGCCTCAAGACCCGCACCCACGTGATCGAACAGGCAAGAGCGTTTGTTTCCGCATGGGCAGACGCCCAGGGAGACCGCGCATGACACCCATGTGCAACGAAACGAAAGGAAGCGTTTGCTGATGAAAACCAGAATCACCGCCCTGCTGCTGGCACTCGTAATGGCCGTCTGCTGCCTGACCGGCTGCACCTCGACCCGCGTGCGCAGCTACTCAGAAGAGAGCAGCGATGCCTCGACCGACAAGTATGCCGCCGCGCTGAATGCTTATAAGAGCAATAAGAAAGTCATGACCATCAACGGCAGCACTGTGTATTGGAACGAGTATGCCTATTTCCTGTGCGCCATCATGGCGAACATGGAGCGCTACGGCATGCAGATTACGGACTGGGGCGCGGTCTACAACGAGAGCACGGGCGAGACGTACAGCGACATCATGACCAAGAGCGTCGTCAACAACATCGCCTGGAACCACCTCATCGAGACCAAGGCGGCGGAAAACGGCGTGACGTTTGACGCGGCGGGCGAACAGTACGTGCAGGACACGATCGACCAGACCATTCAGAACGTTGTGGGCGACGGCGGCACCGAGGCCGAGCTGAACGAAAAGCTCCAGTCGTACTACATGGATCTGGACCTGTTCAAGTACTTCACCAAGACACAGTATCTCTATAACGGTCTGGCCAGCAAGCTCTTCGGCGAGAACGGTGCGAACATCTCCGACGAGGACGTGCAGGAATATGCCGATGCCAACAGCTACATGACGGCAAAGCATATTCTCTTCAAGACGACGGACGACAGCGGCGCCGCCCTCTCGGACGCGGACAAGGCCGCCAAGAAGCAGCAGGCCGAGCAGGTCGCAGCGCAGCTCCGTGCCGTGACCGACCCCGAAAAGCGCGTGGAGCTGTTTGACCAGCTCATGGAGCAGTACAACGAGGATACCGGCGAGAGCAGTTACCCGCACGGCTACTGCTTCACCTCCGGCACCATGGTCACGGAGTTTGAGGACGCCTGCAAGGCGCTCGAGCCCTACGAGGTGTCCGGCGTGGTGGAGGGCCGGCACGGCTACCACGTCATCCTGCGCATGCCGATCCAGGGCGACGACCTGGTCATGAGCAGCGACGGCAGCCAGCAGACGCTGCAGATGCTCGTGGCGCAGGATCAGCTCGGCAGCCTGTTAACGGGCTGGGTCGACGAGGCGGACATCAGCTGGGAGCCAAAGTTCCGCAGCATCGACTATGCGGCCGTGTTCACACCGAAGCAGAGTTTCTGGAAGCGACTGGACGTGTTTGACTGGTTTGAAAAGTAACAGGAAATGCGAAACGCCCGTCATTCGATCGGATGACGGGCGTTTTTACGAATTTTCTCAGGCGTGCCTGACCATGCCGGCAATCTTTTTCATGAGGCCGGAACCGAACTTCTCATCGAAGTAGTTGAGCCACGCGCGCACGGTGTCAATCGTCTCGGGATCGCCGAGCCAGTGGCGCAGGATGATATTGCGGTCGGTGCTGCGCAGGAGCTTGGCCACTGACACGAGGATGGCGTACGCATCGTCAATCTTGCCGAGCAGCGGGAAAGAGTCCGGCACAAAGTCCAGCGGCGAGAGCACATACAGCAGCGCAAGGCCGAGGTCGAGCTTGCGGCTCGAGGGCACATCGGGGTCGAGCATGAGCTTGCAGACAAGGTAGGCAAAGTCCGGCAGCGTCGTGAGATAATCGGCCGCCTTGCTGCCGAGTTTTCCGGCCACGAAGCTGTTGGCCTGGTAACGCGCGCGCTTATAAAAGCGGTCAAATGCGTTGTCGTCCATGTAATAGATGTTTTCTTTGGTCATGATCCTGCCTCCTGGTTGGAGATGATTTCTATCTATTATAGCGAAAAACCGGCCGGGCTTCAACCGGTTTGTGAATTTTTTCGGAATCGATTGCCAAGCGGGCCGATCCGGCGTATAATGCAGGAGCATTTCAGGAAACGGAGGCTGAGCCTATGATCCGCTTTTTCAACGGCCGCACGCTCACGATGGCGGACGGCGTGTCCGTCACGACGGACGAGGTCTGGACCGATGGGGACAAGATCGCCTACGTCGGCCCCGCGCCGGAGACGCTGCCCGCATTTGAGCGGCAGATCGATCTCGGCGGCGATCTCGTTATGCCGGGCTTTAAGAACGCGCACGCGCACGCCGGCATGAGCTTTGTACGCTCGTATGCCGATGATGTGCCGCTGCAGCCGTGGCTGTTCGAGCAGATCTTCCCGCTGGAGGCCAAGCTCACGCCCGAGGCGGTGTACGCGTTCACCAAGCTGTCCATCCTCGAGTATCTCACGAGCGGCATCACGGCCGGCTTTGACATGTATTATTTCCGCGAGGCCATCGCACAGGCGAGCATCGACTGCGGCTTCCGCACGGTGCTGTGCGGGGGCGGCGGGAGCGCGCAGCAGCTCGAAGCGGAATACCGCAAGTTCAACGCCCTGCACTCGCTGATCTCCTATCAGCTTGGCCTGCACTCGGAGTATACCTCGAGCATCGCCGAGATGACCGAGGCCGGCGAGCTGGCCCGCGCGCTGCACGCGCCGGTGTTCGCGCACAATGCCGAGACCGCGCGCGAGGTGGCCGAGTGCCAGGCCCGCTGGGGCAAGACGCCGACAGAGCTGTTTGAATCTCTCGGCCACTTTGACTACGGCGGCGGGGGCTTTCACTGCGTGCACATGACGGAGCACGATCTGGAGATCTTCCGTGACCGCGGGCTCTGGGCCGTCACGAACCCCGGCTCGAACGCCAAGCTCGCCAGCGGCATCGCCCCGCTCGAGCAGATGCGGGCTCTGGGCATCCATATGGCCATCGGCACCGACGGCCCGTCGAGCAACAACGCGCTCGATTTCTTCCGCGAGATGTATCTGGCCGCCGTGCTGCAAAAGCTGCGCTGCGGCGACGCGGCCGCCCTCCCGGCGGACGATGTGCTGCACATGGCAACGGTCGGCGGTGCGCAGGCCATGGGCCTGACCGACTGCGACGTGCTCGCCCCCGGCAAGCAGGCGGACCTGATCGTCATCGACCTGCAGCGGCCGAACATGCAGCCGGTGCACAACGTTGCGCGCAACCTGGTCTACAGCGGCTCGAAGGAGAACGTGCGCCTGACGATGGTCGCCGGGCGGGTGCTGTATGAAAACGGCGCGTTTTTCGTCGGCGAGCCGGTGCAGGACATTTACCGCGCTGTGGACACGGCCTTCGCCGCCATGCGTGCGGCGCTCTGATCGATTTTCCTGCGGGCTGCGGGGCGGCGCACGCCGCCTGAGGTGATATGCCCGAAACGATAAAAAGTCCCGGAAACTATGGTTTCCGGGACTTTTTGCTGCCCTGCGGGCTTTACGCTTTTGTTTCGAGCACTTTCACGCCGTGCATGATGATCTCGCCGGCGAGCACGGCCATCTCTTCGGGCGTTTGTTTCATGCCGTTGTCGATCCACGTGAGCGCGAGGGACATGTTGCCCGACACGATGAACGAGCAGAAGTAGTCGAGCATCTCGGGATCGTTCGGATAGTAATACGCGAGGAAGTCATACAAAAATTCGTCGCGCAGGATGTGGCAGATGCGGTCAGTGAAGGCAATATCGCCGTTTTTGCCCAGCAGCACATGGCACAGATCGGAATTCTGCTCAATGTACTGGTACAGCTCCATCAGGTACGGGTAGGTCTTGCCCTCGGAGTCTTTCGCGTTGTGCCGGCGGCACACGGCGACCAGCCCGTCCGCCAGCTCATCCTCGAGGCTGGACAGCAGGTCGTACACGTCCTTATAGTGGATATAGAAGGTGCCGCGGTTGATGTCTGCAATCGCTGCCAGCTCGCGTACGGAAATGTCCTTGATGCTCTTGTCTGCCATGAGCTTCATCAGCGCAAGCCGAAGCTGCCGTTTCGTCTTTCGCACTCTGCGGTCTACAACTTTTTCTTCCATTCGCCGATTCCTCCTACCTGTTTTTTTGTGATCTTTACATACATGATACCACCAAAACGAACAATAATCAACATTTCGTTGCATAAAAATTGTGATTTTTTTCGAAATTTTCACGAATTTTTCAAGAAAAAGCGGACAGAGTGGTGAATAATCACATTTTAGTTGCTCATCTGGTCTGCAATTTTGCGACCAGGCGGGCATCGGAAAACGCAGTGGCAAAATGGCGCGCGATATGCTATGATGGGGGCAAATCCCGAAAAGGAGCACAAGATCATGTTTGAAAACGGAACGTTCGCGGTCCTCGGCCCGGACGGAAAACAGGTGCAGTGCGATGTGCTGTTCACCTATGACTGTGAGGACAACGGCCGCTCGTACGTCGTGTTCACGACCGGCGAGGGCGCGCAGCAGCGGCTGTTCGCCAACCGGTACGACACGCGCGCCGATGGCCAGCTGGCGCTGCTCGCGCTCGAAAATGAGCAGGAATATGCCATCATCAAGCACTGCTTTGCCGAGCTCAAGGCGAAGCTCGCCGAGCAGGCTGCGGCAGAGCAGGCGGCACAGGCCGCCGCACAGGAGGGCGAGCCCGAAGCATGACAGACCCGTTTCACCCGCTGAGCGTGCGGGACATCCCGATGCTCACGCGCTATTTTGCCCGGCAGGATACTCGCCTGTGCAATGCCTCGGCCGGCGCGGCCGTGCTCTGGCAGCCGTATTTTCAGGACGCGGCGCTCGAACTGGACGGCACGCTGCTGCTGCGCGAGCAGTTCCCCGGTCTCGGCACGGTGTTTTCCACACCAATCGGTGAGCATGTGGGAAACGCATACGATTTTCTCGTGAAATATTGCCGTGAAGTGGGGAAATCCCTGCAGTTTTTCCCCGCCACAGCGGCCGATGTGGAAAATCTGCGTGCGCGCTTCGGCACCGTGGAGGTCACACCGGTGCGCGACTGGTTCGACTATCTCTACGACGCGCAGGATATGGTGACGTTCCGCGGCCGGCGCTTCAACGGCCAGCGCAACCACATCCATCATTTCCAGCGCCTGTACCCCGACTGGGCGTTTGAGCGCATCACGGCGCAGAACCTGCCGGAGGTGTGCGCGTTTTTCGACGATTTCACCCGCCGCTACCACAAGGACAGCGACAGCGCGCAGGCGGAAGAGGGCTGCGTGCGGGAGTTTTTGCGCGACTTTGACGCCTACGCCCCGCTGGCAGGGCTGCTGCGCGTGAATGGGCGCGTGGCCGGTTTTTCCGCCGGGGAGATCGTGGGCGACACGCTTATCATCCACATTGAAAAGGCGGACATCGCCTATGAGGGCATCTATCAGGTGCTGGTCAACGAATACGCCAAGTGCTTCGTCACGCCCGATGTGCGCTACATCAACCGCGAAGAGGACGTGGGCGATGAGGGGATGCGGCGCTCAAAGGAATCGTATCACCCCGTGCGCCTGCTCGAAAAATATCTGGTACGGATCCCGGCACAGCCGGAGAAAGGAGAAAATACCATGCAGGAAGTCTATGAATTTCTGAAAAAATGCGGCACATACTATCTTGCCACCGTTGAGGGCGACCAGCCGCGCGTACGCCCGTTCGGCACAGTGAATCTGTTCGAGGGCAAGCTCTATATCCAGACCGGCAAGGTCAAGGCCGTGTCGAAGGAGATGGCGGCGAACCCCAAGGTGGAGCTGTGCGCGTTTGACGGCGAGACCTGGCTGCGCGTGAGCGCGACGGCCGTCGAGGACGACCGCGTGGAGGCGCGGCAGGATATGCTCGACCACTATCCCGAGCTGCAGAGCCTCTACACCGCCGACGACGGCAACACGCAGGTGTTCGCGCTCACGGAGGCGACCGCGACGTTCAGTGCCTTCCAGGCCGCGCCGCGCACGGTGCGCTGGTAAGTGCCGAAATGAACGCAAAAACGACCCGCCGGGGGTTCCCGGCGGGTCGTTTGCTGCAGATGGACGATCAATTTGCGGAAAATTTGCGCCTGCACGCAAAAAACTTAAAATTTTCATTGCAATACCGGCTGGCAACCGTGGCAGCACGTGCTACAATCGGGCCAGAAAAATCAATAGGAAGAAGGAGATCATACATGGCACAGTTTTTGCTCTCGTGCGAGTCCACGGTGGAGTATATGCACAGCCGCGGGATCCCCGTCATTTTCTATTCCTACATTGTCGACGAGCAGGCGTACCCGGACGACATGGGCCGCGACCCGGAGGCGCTGCCCCGGTTCTATGCGTTTCTCGACGCGGGCAAGCTGCCGGGCACGCGCCGGAATGAGCACGGTGAAAACAAAAAAACAGGAGACCGCCCGCGATCCGAAACGGATCGGGGCGGTCTCCTGTTTGCATGCAAAGCAGAACGGCTTACTTTAGCCGATCAGGCCCTGAATGTAGTTCACCGGCCACTGGCAGAAGTCCTTGATCAGATAGAGCTTGTCGCGGATGGCGAAAGCGGTGTTCTCGTCGCAGAGCGACTCGAGCTTTTTCTTGATGGCCTTGGTGTTCACCTCGAGCAGCTCGCTGGCGCTCGACAGGATCTTGCCGCCGTCGATCTCCTTGATCGATGTCCAGAGCTCGGAAGCGTACTCCTTGACGCCAACGCTCTTAATTGTCTGAATGCACATACCTATTCCTCCCTTAAAATACTGGTGCTCCCGGCCGCGCAAACGGCGGCCGAAAAACAAGATTGCTCTTATCAACAGTGCTCTCATTCTAGCACAAAGCCGTGGGATTGTCAAAGAGGAATACAGAGAAATGTGCATTTCCCCATATTTTGTGGTCAATATGCACAAACCGGACAACAGGTAGCGGAAAATTCGACCAGTTCCGGTGAAAAAGCCCGTGCGCGGGTGCTTACGCTTCGGCGATGACCTCGCACTCGACGAGCACGTCCTTGGGCAGACGCGCGACCTCGACGCAGCTTCTGGCCGGGAACGGCTCGGAGAAATACCCGGCGTAGATGGCGTTGACGGTGGCGAAATCGTCCATATTCTTGATGAACACCGTCGTCTTGACGGCCTTGGACATGTCGCTGCCGGCGGCCTGCAGCACGGCGGTCAGGTTGCGGAAGACCTGATGGGCCTGCGCCTCGATGCCGTCAGGGATGACGCCGGTGGCGGGATCGATGCCGATCTGGCCGGACGTGAACACAAAGCCGCCGGAGACCTGCGCCTGCGCGTAGGGGCCGAGCGCGGCGGGGGCGTGATTGGTAGCAACTGTTTTCATGATGATGACCTCCTATCAGTCGATTTTTACGTGATAACCGGTTTGAATGAGCTGATCGAGCACATGGTCGCCGTGCTCCTTGCCGCCGACCTCGCAGGAGACGTGCACGTCGATCTCGTTGGGATTGAGCCCGGCGGTGAGACGGTCATGCTCCACGGAGAGGATGTTCGCGCCGAGTGCGGCGATGTCGTTGAGCAGCTTGCCGAGGCTGCCGGGCCGGTCGAGCAGCGTGACCGTGAAGCGCAGCCGGCGGTGGCGGGACACGAGGCCCTGCTCGATGATGCACTGGATGAAGCTCACGTCGATGTTGCCGCCGGAGAGCAGGCACACGACGTTTTTGCCCTTCACGTCGACCTTGCCCTTGAGCACGGCGGCCACGGGCGCGGCGCCGGAGGGCTCGACGATCTGCTTGCAGCGCTCCATGAGCAGGAGCACGGCCTCGGAGATCTCGAGATCGCTGACGGTGACGACGTCGTCGGCATATTTCTGGATGAGCGGGACGGTGATGTCGCCCGGCGCCTTGACGGCGATGCCGTCGGCGATGGTGGCGACGGAGTCGGTCTGAACGTAGCTGTGCGTGCGGAACGACTGCGCGATCGCGTCCGCACCCTCGGCCTGCACGCCGATGACCTGCACGCGGGGGTTGATCTGCTTGATGCACGCGGCCACGCCGGCGAGCAGTCCGCCGCCGCCGGCCGGCACGATGACGATGTCCGCCGTGGGCAGGTCGCCGAGGATCTCGAGGCCGAGCGTGCCCTGACCGGCAATGACCTCGGGGTCGTTGTAGGGGTGCAGGAACGTGGCGTGCTCCTGCTCGCAGATCTCGCAGGCCTTGGCGTAAGCGTCGTCATAGCAGTCGCCCGCGAGCACGACGTTCGCGCCGTAGCCCTCCGTGGCCTTCGCCTTGGCGATGGGCGCGGTCTTGGGCATGACGATCGTGGCCGGTATGCCGAAGCGGTGCGCGGCGTAGGCCACGCCCTGCGCATGGTTGCCGGCCGACGAGGCCACGACGGCCCCGGTCTCGCCGCGCTCGACGAGGGCGGCGATCTTGTTGCTCGCGCCGCGGATCTTGAACGAACCGGTCTTCTGGCTGTTTTCGTACTTGAGATAAATGTTGCCGCCCGTCATGGCCGAGAACGTGGCCGACAGGTCGAGCTCCGTGTGGTGCAGCACGCCCTTGAGCCGCTGTGCCGCACGTTCAAATTCCTGCAGTGGGATCTCCACAGCAAACACCCCCATAAAATTTCTGTCTGGGTCTTTCTGCTCTTACTATACCGCGGCGAAAACGGAAATACAAGCGCCGTGCGGCAAAATGTCCGCGTCGAAGAAACTTTTTCGCATGATTGTCCGCGCGGGAAAAACATTCGCGCACGGACAGCGCACGGATGCGTCCAGCAAATCTTACACATTTCTTAAAAAGTGAGAAATCGGTTGCTGCTGCACATTGCGCGGGGGTATAATGCACGAGAAAATGGGAGAGTAGCGCCGGTACGCACCGGCGCAACGATCGGGAGGAGACACCATGCTCAATATTCAGCATTTTACCAAGACTTATGGTGAGAAAAAGGCCGTCGATGATCTGAGCCTGCACATCGCGCCGGGCGAGATCTACGGCTTTATCGGCCACAACGGCGCCGGAAAGACGACGACGCTCAAGGCGGCCGTCGGTATCCTGCAGTTTGACGCGGGCGAGATCACGATCGGCAGTCACTCGATCAAAACCGAGCCGCTGGCCTGCAAGCAGCTGCTCGCCTACATCCCGGACAACCCGGATCTGTACGATTTCATGAGCGGCATCCAGTACCTGAACTTCATCGCCGACATCTTCGGCATCCCGGCTGCGGAGCGCTGGGCGCGCATCGAGCCGTATGCCGACGCGTTTGAGCTCACGGGCGATCTCGGTCAGCCCATCAGCGCGTACTCGCACGGCATGAAGCAGAAGCTCGCCATCATCGCGGCGTGGATCCACGACCCGAAGCTCGTCATCATGGATGAGCCGTTCGTCGGCCTCGACCCGAAGGCGGCGCACCTGCTCAAGGGCATGATGCGCGAGCTGTGCGACGCCGGCGGCGCGATCTTCTTCTCGACACACGTGCTCGAGGTCGCAGAGAAGCTCTGCGACAAGGTGGCCATCATCAAGGGCGGGCGGCTTATCCGCTCCGGCACGATGGAGGAGGTCAAGGGCGACGACAGTCTCGAGGATGTGTTCCTGGAGCTGGAGGAAGCATCATGCTGAAAACGCTACTGAAAAAACAGATGGCGGAGATCTTCCGCAACTATTTCTACGACCCGAAAAAGAACAAAATGCGCTCCAAGGGCGCGACGATCGCCTACATCGCGCTGTATGCACTGCTGATGGTTGGCCTCCTCGGCGGGATGTTCGCGCTCATGGCCGTGGGCCTGTGCGGCCCCTTGGTCGAGGCCGGCATGGACTGGCTGTATTACCTGCTCATTGGGTTGATCGCGGTGCTGCTCGGCACGTTCGGCAGTGTGTTCAGCACGTATTCGAGCCTGTATCTGTCCAAAGACAACGACCTGCTGCTGTCGATGCCGATCCCGGTGCGCTGCGTGATGGCCTCGCGCCTGCTGGGCGTGTATCTGCTGGGCTTGATGTACGCCGCGGTCGTCATCGTGCCGGGTGTGATCGTCTACTGGATCACGGCGCCGGTCACGGCGGGGGCGATCGTCGGCGGTGTGCTGATGGTGCTGCTCGTGTCCGTGATCGTGATGGTGCTCTCGTGCCTGCTCGGCTGGGTGGTCGCGCGCATTAGCCTGAAGCTGAAAAACAAGAGCTTCATCACCGTCATTTTGTCGCTGCTGTTTCTGGCGGCGTATTACTTCGTGTACTACAAGGCGCAGGCGCTCATCACGCTGCTGGTGGAAAACGCCGCCGTGTACGGCATGAAGATCCGCGGCTCTGCGTACCTGCTGTACCTGTTCGGCTGCGTCGGCGCGGGCGACTGGCTGGCGATGTTGATCGTGACAGTCACGCAGGCGCTGCTCCTCGCGCTGACGATGTGGGGCATCGCGCGCAGCTTCCTGAAGATCGCCACGGCGACCGGCAGCGTGAAGAAGGTGCGCTTCGAGCACAAGGCCGTGCGCGCGCAGAGCACGCAGCGGGCGCTGCTCGGCAAGGAGCTGCGCCGCTTCACCGCCAGCCCGAACTATATGCTCAACTGCGGCTTCGGCATCCTGATGCTGACGGCGGCGGGCATCGCGCTGCTGATCAAGGGACGCGCACTCGCGCAGCTGCTCGACGGGGTGTTCGGCGCGGGGGCGGATATCGTGCCGGTGCTGCTGAGCGCGGCGCTGTGCCTGCTCGCATCGATGAACGACATGGCTGCGCCGTCGGTGTCGCTCGAGGGCAGGCAGCTGTGGCTGGCGCAGTCGCTGCCGGTCACGCCGTGGCAGGTGCTGCGCGCAAAGCTTGACACGCAGCTGCTGCTGACCGGCGTGCCGATGCTGTTTTGCGCGCTGTGCGCGGTGATCACGCTGCCGGGCGGTGCGGCGGAAATGGCGCTGGCCGTCGTCGTGGCGCTGCTGTACACGCTGCTGAGCGCGCTGGCGGCGCTCGCGCTCGGGCTCAGGCTGCCGAACCTGACGTGGACCAACGAGACCACGCCCATCAAGCAGAGCGGCTGCGTGATGCTCGCGCTCTTTGCCAACTGGTTTTATGCCATTGCGCTCGGCGGGCTGTACTTTCTGTGCGGCAGATATTTGAGCGCGGCGGCGTATCTCGCGCTCGCTGCCGCCATCACGGCGGTCGTCTGTGCGCTGCTGCTGCGCTGGGTGAAACAGCGCGGCACGCGCATCTTCGCCGCGCTGTGAGAACGGGAAAACCGCATCTGTTCCTAACGAACAGATGCGGTTTTTTGCTGTGTGTTTCGATTACAGAACCAGCGAGGGCGCTGCGTACACGCGCGCCTTGAGCTCGCTGTTGAGCATATACAGGCCTTTGGCGTCCGTGCCGAAGAGCTCCATTTTCGTGATGAGGTCGGAGGCGTTTTTCTCCTCCTCGCCCTGCTCCTTGACGAACCAGTCGAGCAGCTGCATGGTGCGGAAGTCGCGGTCGTCATACGCGGCGGCATAGATGCCGTTGATGAGCGAGGTGACGTACTGCTCATGCTCGAGCGCCTTTTTCAGCGGGGTCATGTGATCGCCGCGCGTCCAGTCCGGCGCGTCGATGGCGCCGAAGCTGACGGCGACGCCGTTATTGAGCAGGTACTGGAAAAACAGCAGCGCGTGGTCGCGCTCCTCCTGCGCCTGCACCCGGTACCAGTTTTCAAAGCCGTCGAGACCGGCGGCCGCGTAGTAGTTGGCAAAGTCCAGATAGAGATAGGCCGAGTAAAACTCCTTATTGATCTGCTCGTTGATGAGCTGGGCGACAGCTGCGTTCATGGGAAAACCTCCTGATAGAAAATAAGAATGATTCTTGATTTCTATCATACAGATTTTTTCCGCCTTGTCAAGCCCCGGGCGAAACTTTTTCTGGCGCATGGGCGCGTTTCCTGTTAAGATGGGCGGGAGAAGCAAAAACGGAAACGGAGGAACCCACATGGACTACAACGAAGTATTGCAGCGCGCACGGGCGCGCATGGCCCCGCGCTGCAAGGTCTGTCCGGAGTGCAACGGTCTTGGGTGCGGCAACACGATGCCCGGCCCCGGCTCGAAAGCGCCCGGCAACGGCGCAAACGACAACTGGCGCGCGTGGCGGCGCTGGTGCCTGAACATGGATACCATTGCCCCGAACACGCCGGTGGACACATCGCTGGAGCTGCTCGGCCGGACGTTTTCCCTGCCCGTGATCGCGGCACCCATCGGCTCGCTGCGCGCGCAGTTTCACCCCGAGGACGACATCCGCGACTACAACGCCTGCTGCATCGCCGCGGCGGCACAGACCGGCATCGCCGCGAGCTTTGGCGACGGGCTGGATGCGCGCGTGTTCCCGCACGGGTGCGCGCTCTCGCAGCAGTACGGCGGCATCGGCCTGCCCGTCGAGGGGCACCTCTGGTCGGCGGACAAGAATTGGGGTTACATCGAGTTCAAGACCAGGGAGGACGTGACGGATCGCTACGTGACCTATGCCGAGAAGCTCATGGAGTTGGTCGAGCGCGGGTTCAGCGCCGCGGTCTATACGCAGACGACCGACGTCGAGGGCGAGGTCAACGGGTTGGTGACCTACGACCGCGAGGTGGTGAAAGTCGACGTCGACCGGCTGCACGAGGTCAACCGGCGGCTGGTGCGGTCGCTCGACCTTTGAGGCCGGAGAAGACGGTAAGATACGGGGCGTTTCGGCGCCCCGTTTTTCGTGTCCGTTCGCAATTGTATCCCGCGTTCGGTTTCTAATCGTTTCGATGTCGCAGGACGATACGGCTGTTTCTCCGCCCCGCGCGGCGGCC
>ERZ780168.1703-NODE-1703-length-21538-cov-3.270214_pt1 | contig 21538 bp, 13 predicted proteins | sample MGYA00510981_ERZ780168 | MGnify/ENA primary metagenome ERZ780168 (study PRJEB29588, sample SAMEA2158769) | human gut metagenome | biome: human gut; feature: human-associated habitat; material: faeces | place: Denmark | collected 2008/2010 ...
GGTGAAGGAGAAGAATATACCCGCTCCATTGACCTGTTGGAAAGAGGCGAAATGCTCGGCAGCCTGGTGGAAATCGGAAAAGAGGACATTCATTTGGAGCATGGAAGATAGTGCTGATCGGCATGCTTGTGATAGCGGCTATAATCGGACTTACGGCGATCATAGCCATGCCAAAGAAGAGGACAGTCACAGTCAGGGATATGACATGGAAGACCAGTGTTGATGTGGAGAAATATATTCTGTGTGATGAAGACGACTGGGAACTCCCCGAGGGTGCCACGCTAAAGACCACGAAACAAGAGGTGCACCATACTGAACAGGAATATGTTGGTGAGCGTGAGGAGACCTATGATTCATATGAGGTGATAGGTTCCCATGTGGAGTACAGCTATGAGGACAATGGAGATGGAACCTTCTCTGAAGTTGCAAATGATGTGGACGATTATGGATATGTGACGAGAACGAGGTCTGTTCCGGTGTATAGAGATAAGCCTATATACAGGACGAAGTATTATTATACAATATGGCGGTGGAAGTACGACAGGACGGAGACCGCCGAGGGCGGTGGAAAGACACCGGAATACCCAGATCCCCAGCTCACAGACAAGGAGAGGCTAAGGAAAAAATCAGTTGAATATGAAGTCACATGTGAAGTGAAGGATAAGGAAAAGACATATAAAGTTGAAAAGTCTATATATGACAAACTTGACATAGGTGAGACATATAAAGTCAAGGCTGACTCTGAGGAGATAGTGAGTATCATAGAGTAAAGACTTAAGAACACGGAGGCGGGCAAAAGTGACAAAGCAGTCAAAGCCTGGTAAGGATAAAAATTCAGATATTGAGAGATATCCGTATCTGGTGGCTGAGCTGTCATGACAGATTGCGGGATATGCTTATGTGGGACCATTTCATGACAGACCGGCATACGACTGGTCAGTGGAGACATCGATATATGTGGATAGGAATATAAGGCATATTGTTGATCCTGAGAGACCATTCTGACCTGCCTGGCTCATCCCCGGATGGATAAGACATAGTGAAAATTATGTCGAATCTGTTCGGGGATTTTTTTATTATAACGAATATGCGGGAAGTCTGTTGAATACTATGTATTTGAGACGAAATAGTTAAGGCGGACATTGAATGAGAGGTAACCATGATAATGGGATGTGCTTTCAGACTATGCAGCTCATAGCAGTTGCAGTGGCGATGGTTTTTGTGCTTTGCGTGACGGCGGGGACTATAGGAGTACTTGCAAAGGCAGACGATGGCAGTTATATGCTGCAAAGCAGCTCTGCAACGGAGCTAATGGGGGACTTTGGTGTGATATGTTTTGACACACTGTGTGCACAGACACATCTTCACAGTAACTTTATCACAAAGACACTCAGTGCAAATTCCAACTCGGGACTCAGAAATTCGTATGGAGTATATGAGGAATTCTACTTTGAAAATGCGGAACGGATGTGTGGCTGTGTGTCGGATGCAGGAACTGATATGCTTTATACAGGATCGGAAGTCAGGAGAGCAGATGGCGGTGAAATATATATCCGTATGAATGATGGCTCCGAGACAAAGCTTGACAGTCCGGCAAATGTCAGAACCGATGCGGAGATTGCAGAGGATGGTGAATATTCTAAATATGCAGATATGGCTGATATACAGAGAAAGTTTATTGACTATAGTCAGAAACTTAGGACTTATGCAGACACAGAGGGTACTGTGGATGTTGATATAACAGGTGATATGAACGATAGAAGTGTGTCAGTAAATGGTAGCGGACTGCATGTGGTATCCATGGATTACAGTCAGCTCGCCGCGGGCACAAATCCGATATATTTTGAGTTCCCGGATTATGGTGATGATACGGTGTTGCTCATGAATATTGATCTGGCAGGTATCCAGGATGCTGTTCTGGGCGATCTGATACTTGGAAGCAAGAGCGATGCAAAGGCAAACGATAATGGTAATTTTTATAATGCCTACAACAGAATGTATTTTAACTTCTATGACAGCTCGGCAGCAGATGGACAATTTGGCGGAAGCATAACATTTGCGGGCAGGGGATTTGGAACAGTGATAGCTCCAGAGGCAGCGGTAAATCTCGGACACAACTGGGATGGTTGTGTGGTGAGTGAAGTATTCTCAAACGGAGGAGAGTTCCACAGAGTACCGGGAAATGATTTCCTGGATGAAGAGCCAACGACAGAGGGTACGACGACCGAAGATACGACAACCGAAGATACGACAACGGAGGACACGACAACCGAAGACACAACCACGGAAGACACAACGACAAAGGATACGACAACGGAAGATACCACAACAGAAGACACGACGACAGAGGACACGACAACAGAAGATACCACAACAGAAGATACCACAACAGAAGATACCACAACGGAAGACACGACAACAGAATCAACAACAGGAACAACAACAGAGGATACCTCAACAGAAACTACGACGGGTACAACTACAGAGTCGACCACGGAACGTACTACATGGAGCACAACAGGAACGACAATAACCATGACAACTACGCGCAGCACTCCGCCGGTGAGACATCCAGATACTGGTGACAGGCTGCCCGTGAAAGAAGTGGCAGGTGTGGTCATTCTGGCGCTTATGGGAAGTGCGGGGATATTAATATATAAAAAAATAAGAAAGTAGACATATTCTATTGAAATAGGACATAGAGCTGGGCTACAGCTTGGTCGTGTTCAGGAGATAGTCAGGCCAGGGAGACATTAGTAAAATACAGTTAGTACTGTATATAATTTAAATAGAGTTACAGCACCGCCATGTATGCAGCGTTTTACATGGCGGTGTTTTGCGTAATACAGGTAAAAATGCCCATAGTCTTGCATAATATCCCAGGATGTGATATATTTTAGGGGAATTTTGTGGTACAAAATACCATGGCGGGAGAATGTGTTTACATTATTTGACACAGAATAATAAGAAGGCACATTCTTTATTTTTGCTCATTAAAGATAGGAGAACAAGAACATGACGATAACTGATGAAACAATTGATTATGTTGGAATCCTTGCAAAGCTTGAGCTCTCCCCGGAGGAGAAGGAGCAGGCAAAGAAGGATATGTCAGACATGCTTGATTATGTCAGCAAACTGAATGAACTTAATACAGACGGTGTGGAGGCTATGAGCCATACATTCCCATACAACAATGTGTTCCGTGAGGACGTTGTTGTAAATGGAGACGACAGAGAGAACATGCTGAAGAATGCGCCAGAGCAGAAGGATGGCTGCTACAAGGTGCCAAAGACATTTGACTAGGAGGTAGGCTGAAGTGAATTTAATGGGTATGACGGCTGTAGAGCTGGGAAAAGCTATTAAAGATGGACAGGTGAGCGTAGTTGAAGCGACACAGGCCTGTCTTGACAGCATCGAGGCGTGCGAGAAAGATTATAATAGTTTTGTCACGGTTGATCGTGAAGGAGCACTTGCCCAGGCGGAGGAAGTGCAGAAGAAGATAGATGCGGGAGAGCTCAATGGTCCTCTTGCAGGAGTTCCGATAGCAATAAAGGACAATATGTGCCAGGAGGGTGTGCAGACAAGCTGTTCATCCAAGATTCTGTCAAATTTTGTTCCGACATATACAGCTGAGGCCGTTGTGAAGCTCAAGGAAGCAGGAGCGGTTATAGTAGGACATACCAACATGGATGAGTTTGCCATGGGAAGTACAACCGAGACATCATATTTTGGTGAGACAAGAAATCCATGGGATACAAATAGAGTTCCAGGTGGTTCATCAGGTGGATCAGCGGCAGCAGTTGCCGGTGAGGAGGTGCCATGTGCCCTCGGTTCAGATACCGGTGGATCTATCAGACAGCCGGCTTCATTCTGCGGTGTTACCGGAATCAAGCCAACCTATGGAAGAGTGTCAAGATACGGACTTATAGCATACGGTTCATCACTTGACCAGATCGGACCACTTGCGAAGAATGTAGAGGACTGTGCGACGATCCTTGAGATCATATCACAGTATGACAAGAAGGATTCAACATCAGTTAACAGAGATGACAATGATTTTACAAGCGCACTTGTGGATGATGTGAAAGGCCTTAAGATCGGTCTTCCAAGAGACTATTTCACAGAGGGACTTGAGCCTGAGATAAAGGAAGCCGTGTATGGAGTAGCTGAGGCTTTGAAGGCAAAGGGAGCTATTGTTGAGGAGTTTGATCTTGGAATGGTTGAGTATGCTATTCCTGCTTACTATATCATTGCATCGGCGGAGGCAAGTTCTAACCTTGAGAGATTCGACGGTGTAAAATATGGTTACAGAACACCAGAGTACACAGATCTTCACAACATGTACAAGAAGAGCCGTTCAGAAGGATTTGGCCCTGAGGTCAAGAGAAGAATCATGCTCGGTTCATTTGTGCTGAGTTCAGGCTATTACGATGCATATTATGTAAAGGCCCTCAAGGCAAAGGCGCTCATCAAACAGGCGTATGACAAGGCGTTTGAGAAGTATGATATCATTCTCGGACCTGTTGCACCTACAACAGCACTGAAGATGGGAGAGTCACTCTCAGATCCTATCAAGATGTATCTGGGAGATGTGTACACAGTCCCTGTAAATCTTGCAGGACTTCCGGGAATATCACTTCCATGTGGAACTGATAAGGATGGAATGCCTATAGGTGTGCAGATGGTTGGAGATGCATTTGACGAAAAGACCATTATTAGGGCAGCGTATGCATTTGAGCAGACTAGAGAGTACAAGAGACCTGCACAGGTTTCAGAAAGGGGGCTGTAAGAGATGGCAAAGACATATGAGACAGTCATCGGACTTGAGGTCCATGTAGAGCTTGCGACCAAGACAAAGATATTCTGCGGCTGCAGCACAGCATTTGGAGGAGCTCCGAATACACATACATGTCCTGTATGTACAGGAATGCCGGGCTCACTTCCGGTACTTAACAAAGAGGTTGTGAATAAAGCGATTGCGGTTGGTCTTGCAACAAACTGCACTATCACACAGAATTGCAAGTTTGACCGAAAGAACTATTTCTATCCGGACAACCCACAGAACTACCAGATATCACAGCTCTACTATCCAATATGCAGGGATGGTAAGGTTGAGATAGAGGTTGACGGAGTTAAGAAATATGTGAGGATCCATGAGATACATATGGAGGAGGATGCAGGTAAGCTTGTCCATGATCCATATACAGACAGCTCACTTGTGGATTTCAACCGTTCAGGTGTGCCTCTTATAGAGATAGTATCTGAGCCTGACATGAGATCTGCGGAGGATGTAATCGCATATCTTGAAAAGCTCAGGGAGACGATACAGTATCTCGGAGCTTCAGACTGTAAGCTGAATGAGGGATCCATGCGTGCTGATGTCAATCTTTCGATCAGAGAGGTTGGCTCAGAGAAGTTTGGCACACGTACAGAGACCAAGAACCTGAACTCATTCAAGGCCATTGCCAGAGCCATAGAGAATGAGAGAGAGAGACAGATCGATCTCATCGAGTCTGGTGAAAATGTTGTCCAGGAGACAAGAAGATGGGATGATACTAAGGAGTATTCATATCCTATGAGATCCAAGGAGGATGCACAGGATTACAGATATTTCCCTGATCCTGACCTTGTACCTATCCACATCAGCGATGAGTGGCTCCAGCAGGTAAGGGATGCACAGCCTGAGTTCAGAGACGAGAAGAAGATAAGATACAAAGAGGAATATGCGATTCCTGACTATGATATAGACATCATAACGGCCTCCAAGAAGCTGGCAGATCTGTTTGAGGACGCGATTGCACTGGGAGCACCTGCAAAGAAGGTTTCCAACTGGATCATGGGAGAGACCATGAGACTGATGAAGGAGAACAGTGTTGATGCGGAAGACCTGAAGTTTTCAGCGGAGAATCTTGCGAAGCTCATCAAGCTTGTTGATGACAGGGTTATCAATGGCGGTGTTGCAAAGGAAGTGTTCGAAAAGATATTTGCAGATAATATAGATCCTGAGAAGTATGTCAAGGATAACGGACTTGCAACTGTTCAGGATGACAATGCACTTAAGGAGGCATGTCAGGTAGCCATAGATAACAATCCAAAGGCTGTTGATGATTACAGAGGCGGCAAGGAGAAGGCTCTCGGAGCACTTGTCGGACAGGTTATGAAAGCTATGAAGGGTAAAGCAGATCCTGGATCTGTCAACAAGATGCTTAGGGAGATGCTATAAATATGGAAGAAAACAGAAGAGTTAGAAAGAGGGACAGATACAAACGTCTCATAACAGTGGGTGAGGCCTGTGTACTCATCGCTGTGGAGCTGGTGCTGTTTGGACTCATGTGGTACCGGGACTATGAGGTAACGCTTACGCTTCCGTTCTGGAGAAGAGGAAACTGGGCAGTTATCGGAATGTATGGAATAATCATCATACTTTTCACCAAGCTTTATGGTGGTTACAGAGTCGGATTCTTCAGACTGCTTGATATAGTTTACTCACAGCTGCTGGCTCTCGTGTGTGCCAATGTAGTTGGTTACCTGCAGCTCTGTATAATCTGTCGTGACTATGTAAATCCGGTACCATTGTTAAAGGTAACCGGGCTTGAAACGATAGTGATATTGATTTGGATATTTGCGTGTAGATTTTTGTATGCGAAGATGTATCCGCCAAGGCATCTGCTGCTGGTATATGGATATAAGACTCCGATAGAGTTCATAGACAAGATCAATGCCCGTAAGGACAAGTATGTAATAGAAGACAGAATACATGTCAGCGAGGGCGAGCAGGCGATCAAGGAGAAGATACTCCAGTACGATGGAGTAATCATTTGCGAGACAAAGGCTTATATAAGAAATGAGCTTGTGAAGTATTGTTTTGAACACTCCATCAGATCGTATGTTGTGCCAAAGCTTTCCGACATAATCATATTAGGAGCTGAGCCTATTCATTTGTTCGATACGCCTATCCTCTTATCACGAAATCAGGGACTTACCGGTGACGATATGATCATTAAGAGGATCATGGATGTTATATGTGGATTTATACTGCTTGTCATAGCTTCACCATTTATGCTCATATCAGCACTTGCGATATGGCTGTATGACAGAGGACCGATATTCTACAAGCAGGACAGATTGACACTGAATGGCAAGGTGTTCAAGATCATCAAGTTCAGAAGTATGAAGATGGACTCCGAGGCAGGTGGAGCACAGCTTGCAAAGAAGGATGATGACAGAATAACCCCTGTGGGAAAATGGCTCAGAAAGCTGCATCTTGATGAACTGCCACAGCTTTTCAACGTACTCAAGGGTGATATGTCACTTGTCGGACCGAGACCTGAGAGACCGGAGATCGCCGAGCTTTATAAAAAGACATTCCCTGAGTTTGACTACAGACTCAAGATGAAGGCCGGACTTACGGGATATGCACAGGTTTACGGCAAATACAACACAACCCCTAGAGATAAGGTTAAGCTGGATCTTACCTATTATGAGCAGTATTCAATATGGCTTGATCTCAAGCTGATGCTCCTGACGGTAAAGATCATGTTCCAGAAGGAGACATCAGAGGGAATCGCATCAAATATGACCACGGCACTCAGGGATGGCGAGAAGGTACAGATACCTTCACCTGTAAATGTGAAGCCGGAAGGGCTTGATGAGTCTGAGGATGCATTCTATGACCTCGGAAAGACTGTGCAGAAAACAGATAAATAATAAGCGATATATATCGATGTAGGTGTGTGTGATGACTGGAGAAAAAGTATCGGTGATAATTCCGGCGTATAACAGCAGCAGAACCATTTATTCTGCGGTGGATTCAGTTATGAAGCAGGGGATTCCTGTGGAGGTCATAATAGTTGATGACTGTTCGACGGATGATCTGACAGGAGCACTTGATGGATACGCGGAAGATGACCGTGTGAATATCATCAGAAATGAAAAAAATATGGGAGTTGCAGCTTCGCGTAACCGCGGGGTTGCGGCTGCAACTTGCAGATACGTTGCATTTATAGATTCGGATGATCAGTGGCAGCCTGATAAACTGGCTAAACAGTTGAAGCTTATGGAGCAGACAGGTGCGGTTCTGTGTTCTACGGCCAGGGAGCTTGTGAACGAAGACGGATCCAGAACGGGAAAAGTGATCGGAGTTCCTGAAAAGGTCACCTATAAGATGCTGCTCAGAGGAAATGTGATCAATTGTTCATCGGTTGTGATGGACAGACAGGTTGCACTCAGATATCCGATGGGCAACGACGATATCCATGAGGATTATATTTGCTGGTTGCAGATACTGAAGGAATACGGAAGCTCGGTTGCGATAAATGAGCCGTTGCTATTATACAGGCAGATGAGAAACAGTAAGTCTGGTTCAAAACTGTCGTCTGCAAAAAAGACATTTGCCGTATACAGAAAAGTTGGATATGGAGTTATAAGAAGCTGCTTTTACTTCATGTGTTATGCGGTAAATGGTGTTGTAAAATATCTGTTCTGATAGGAATAAATTATATGGCGGAGAAAAGAAATGACGGATGGCAATAAGAAGAGAGGCCCGGGAAGGCCGACGGAAAAGAGAAAAGATACGATCCTGAGACTTAGGATAGATACAGATACTCATCGGAAGCTCAGTGAATGTGCGGCGGTGCGACAGGTATCTATGTCAGAGCTTGTCAGGGAAGCGATAGATGAGATATTCCGAAGAGAAAAAGAAAAACAGCAGAAGAATGAGGCAGAATAAAAATAACAGGTCGATGGCATATACCATCGACCTGTTATTTTGTTATATATTCATGGATTAAAGTGTGTAGCCGTTCTTTTTGAGGAGCTCTCTGGCTGAGTCTATAGAATCATTTCCTGTAGCATTCTTTATAGGAGCAAATTCCTTCTCTCTGTCGACCTCAAATGGAAGACATGTTCCCATATAAGCGATCATATCGAGAGCCAGTGTCTCAAATTTGTAGCCGTTTGGCTCTGATGGCTTGACGATCTCTCCATCCTCACCGACATAAGGGATAGCCTTCTTGACGATGTGGAGAGGCATACTTTCATTCATGATCTTCATCAGTCTGTCAACCGGGAAGATATAGTTTAATGTAACTCCATAGTTGTAAGCGTAATCGCCGTTGGCATCGCGCTCATCACGCATGGCATCTGTGAGTTCATAATACTCGACGATATATGGCTTTCCGTGGTTAGTACACAGGACGCCAACCTTCTCGTCAGGGTATGCTTTTTTGACAACCTTTCCGCCGGAGAGGAAGCCCTCTGTGAGAACTGCTCCGAGGAATACTGGGTCTGCAATTCTCTGAAGTACATTGTCAACTGAGAATACATTTATATACTTGATTCCGTATTTCGTGAGCTTGTCGAGGTGGCCGGCCTTGCAGAGGGATGAGAACCATCCACCGTTGCCGTTAGGAGACATGGCAACCTTTCCCTTCTCCTCGAGATATATCTTGCCGTTGAAGTCCACTGAAGGAACCATTTCCTGTTTAAAGAAATGAACATATTCAGGATTGTAACCGAAGTAGTCATGCTCTTTGAAGAATGATGTTGTGTCATCGTGGTTCTTCTCATTGGTCATGATGAAGAAATGGATCCAGGTATCTGCCATCTTCACAATATCGAGGGTGTGCTCGATGAGAAGCTGGAATATAAACATATCTTTGGTGACACCGACGTTGAAGGTTCCCTTAGGACCGGAGAATCCAAGACGGGTGCCCTGACCACCTGCCAGGAGGACCAGTGCCAGATCGCCAGCTTTGATGGCTTCAAGGCCTGCGTTCTTGTATATATCATATTTTTCTGCAATGCTGTCCATCTGGAGAGCTGCAACGGGAGCGATATCAGAATCACTTCCTGATGAATTGTGTCCGATCATATCGATAAGTGAGAAATCAATTTCACTGATCTGGTTCAGGAGTGCTGCCTGTTCAGCCTCGCTGAGAGTATCATAATACTTTAATAAGTGTAGCTGTCCTTTTTCTTCGAGAAGCTTGTAAGCGTTTTCGTAATTCATAAAAATCTCCTTAATAAATGTGTAGTTTGTATTTATTTTCTCTATCCGTGTATAATCCCTAAATTAATGATATTTCTTCTTGATCTCAATAGTGTCTGTGAATACCTTCCAAATGTCCTTGATCTTGATCCTTCTTCCATCTGCTGCATCGTCCCTGCTGTAATTCAGGACGATAGGAGCTTCGGATATCGAATATCCCTGTCTGTGTGCAGCCACAAGGATTTCAATATCAAAAGCATAGCCCGATATGGAAAGGTTCTCGGCAATCGGCTTTATGACTTCTGCTTTGAAAAGCTTTATACCGGTCTGGGTGTCATGGATACCAAGATGAAACAGCATTTTGAGCATAATATAATAGCTGTAGCTCATGACTCTTCTAATAGGAGGATAATCAAGCTTGGATTCAGGGTGAAGCTTTGATCCTATGACTATGTCAGAACCGGTGTCCCTCATCTGCTTCATAAATGGCTTGAGAAGAGATGGACTCAGTTCAAGGTCTGAATCAAGGAATGCTATATATTTGCCGGAAGCTTTGGCAATTCCGGTTGTGATAGCATGTCCCTTTCCCTGATTGACATCATATCCTGTATCTACAATATGAGAATCCATTTCGGCTGCCTCGGCAATAAGTTTGCCTGTGGAGTCCTTGCTGCCGTCATTCACAGCGATTATCTCATAATGATGAAGAAAACGGCTGAGTATTCGGCTAGTCTCAAGAAGATTATCTTTGATGTGCTGTTCTTCATTGTAGGCGGGCATAACCACCGACAAAGTAATATTGTTAGTATCCATTTCCTGCTCCTTAAAAAATAAGCATTGATATTTAGACATTATTAATACGAGTATACTTTTTTATACATCATGTGTCAAATAAAATAGTGTTAATATGAAGGTGTTTATACTAATTAAGATATAATACATGTTGTAAAAGGAAAAAATATAATGTATTATAGAGCGAGGTAACGACATTTTTAGATATTTGAAAAAGGAGTTCCAATGGATAATAAGAAGAAAAATGGAATGAGATCCAGGTACGATGAGGACATGGATTGGCTGGATGACGATGATGATTATCTTGATGATGGTGGATTGATAGGATCATTGTTGTTCGGGGATAAAAAGAAGAAAGAAAAAAGGCGTGATCCTGAGCCGGAGAGAAAGGCTGATAAGAGACCGGAAAAGAAGCCGGAGAAGAAGACTCAGAAGAATATTTCCAGACCTGTGAAGCCGGAAGAGAATTATGACGAGTATTATCACGAGGACAGCAGGGCAAGAAGAGTGAAGAGTGAGGCCCGGGCAAAGCAGAGACAGACCGGACAGCCTGTAGCAGACAGAGCTGTGGACAGAGGTCCGGTGAAGAGGCCACAGGGCACTGTACCGAGGACACAGAGCAATCAGAGTACCGTGCAGAGACCTTCAAAAGCTGCCCAGAGACCACGCAGGAGTATACAGAGCACAGGAAGCTCATCTGTGGACAATCTGCTCAGAGAAGTTGACAATATTGAGACAGATGTGCAGACAAGACATGAGGAGCTTAGACGTGAGGCGTGGGAACGCACCCAGAGAAATGTTGCAAAGGCAAAGGCTGAGGTTGAGAGGCTGGAGCTCGAGAGAGAGCAGAATGCCCGCGAAGAGGCAAGAAAGCTTAAGGTTCAGCAGGAGCTTGAGCGCCGCCAGCAGATGAAAGAAGCTGAGAAAAAGGAAGAGCCTGTTGAGGAAGATAACAAGATCACTGAGCCGCAGGAGAGTGATGCGGAAGTTGTAGAAACTGCCACACAGCCAGTAGAAGAGCATGAACAGAAGACTGAGCCGGCAGATATTCTGGAGAAGAATACGGAGCCTGTCCTTGACGATGAGGTCGAGGAAGCTGCAGAGGCAGAGCCTGTGGAAGAGGATTCGACAGTATCATCCCGAAGAACAGATGACATGCTGGACATGGATGAGCTTGAGCGTATAGAGAAGGATATTGATGAGGATAAGCTCAGTTATTCGGAATCAGATACGGCTGATCTGGGACTTGGAGACATAGGCAAAGCATTGGGCTTCGATGAAGTGGAGCTTGAGGATGATGAGGAAGAGCCTGAGGAGGACGAGGAGTCAGACAGCGAAAAGTTCTTCAGGGAGAACCTTCTCGATGAGGCTGATCCAAAGGTTGTCAATCCGGAGAGAAAGAAGCTTAACATCAGTACAAGAGTGTGGGCGATAGCGTTCTTTGTCCTGCTTGCGCTGTTTATACTCATATGTATAATATATGTCAAGAATTATGCCAGAATGAAGTACAATGAGATGGATATCAATGAGATAAGTGCAGATCAGATACTTGTCAATGACGGTGTCAAGGATGCGACCAAGGGATATCGTGCCATTGCACTCTACGGAGTGGATTCCAGAGATTCGAATATGAATGCAGGAACTAACAGTGACAGTATAATGATAGTGAGCATCAATGAGAGCACCAAGGAGATCAAGCTTGTATCTGTATACAGAGATACTCTGATGGAGATAGCAAGCGGTTCCATGGATACCACACAGAAGGTGAATTACGCATACCAGCTCGGCGGTGCGGTTACAGCCATCAACACACTGAATACCAATCTCGACCTGAATATCACAGATTATGTGGCAGTTGATTTCAGTGCAATGGCAAGTATAATCGATGCTGTTGGAGGCGTTGATGTCAAGGTCATTGATGAAGAGGTGAACAACTTCAATAAGAACCTTGCAGAGCAGATAAGCCTGTCAGGCAAATATTCATCAGGAATAACTGAGGCAGGAGAGTATACTCTTGATGGACAGCAGGCAGTTGCATATTCAAGAATACGATCCACTGGCCAGGGAGATATAACAAGAACCGAGAGACAGAGAATAGTCCTCATGAAGGTTATAGACAAGCTGCTCAGCGCAGACACAGGTTCACTTGATTCATTTGTTGATGTTTCATTTAAATGTATATCAACAAGTCTTAACAAGGACGATATACATGCTCTTGTCAAGAATGTGGCTGGATATAAGGTTGTAGATACCGCAGGATTCCCATTTGCATATGAGGCAAAGGAACTCTCGGACAAGGGTAACTGCCTTGTGGCTGCTGATATGGCATCCAATGTGGAGGCATTACATGAATATCTGTATGGTGCTGACAAATACGTCATATCAGGCACAGTAAAGCAGATAAGCAGCAATATAGAGAGCATATCAGGTGTTAAGTCACAGAAGGTCAAGGTGACGACGGAGGCTCCGGGTGATGGAATATCAGATGGAAGCGACGAGGATGGAGATCTTAGGACGATAACAACTCCTCCAAAGGGAATGATCGTCGAGGAATAAAAAACTAAACATAATAATTAAGCAAGGAAGCTTCAGATATGGGGCTTCCTTTTTTTATGCATCGGAGACATTGAGATATGAGACATCCGATGCTTAAAGAAAGGCTACAACATAAAGAATTGTATATACATTACAGAGCATTGTTTTTTAATCGAAAACTGTCAGATAATTTATTGAAAAAAGTTGTTTACAAACAGTGTAAATGGTAGTAATATATCAAAAACGATAAATGACTTGAGAAAAATACAAAAATAACAATATTTACTTGAGAAACAAAAGTTAAAATCAAAATATCGTTGTGAATGACAAAAACATGGAAAGGACGGAACAGGACATGATTGAGAATAAGAGAGCGGAGAATACCGGATTATACGACCCAAGCTTTGAGCACGATAACTGTGGTATCGGTGCCGTTGTCAATATCAAGGGTATAAAGACACATGACACAGTGAACAATGCACTCAAGATTGTTGAGAATCTTGAGCACAGAGCAGGAAAGGACGCAGAGGGCAAGACCGGAGACGGTGTAGGTATACTCCTTCAGATATCACATAAGTTCTTCACCAAGGCTTTAGCAGAGCTTGGATATGACCTTGGAAAGGAAGGCGATTATGGAATAGGAATGTTCTTCTTTCCACAGAAGGAGCTGGCGCGCAAGCAGGCTATGAAAATGTTTGAGGTCATAGTGGAGAAGGAAGGACTGGAGTTCATTTGCTGGAGAGAGGTTCCTACAACACCTGGAATCCTTGGCAAGAAGGCAATAGATGTCATGCCATGCATCATGCAGGCATTCATCAGAAGACCTGAGACAGTGAAGGCCGGTATGGACTTCGACAGAAAGCTCTACTTCGTCAGACGAATATTTGAGGAGAGCAATGATGACACGTATGTTCCATCACTTTCCAGCAAGACTATAGTATATAAAGGAATGTTCCTTGTCGGTGAACTCAGAAAGTTCTACAACGACCTTCAGGATCCAGACTATGAGTCAGCTATAGGACTTGTTCATTCAAGATTTTCAACGAATACAACACCATCATGGCTCAGAGCTCATCCATACAGATATCTGTGCCACAATGGTGAGATCAATACAATAAGAGGAAATGAGGACAAGATGATCGCCCGTGAGGAGACTATGGAGTCGACCATCATGCAGGATGAGATGTACAAGGTTATGCCTGTTCTTGATCCGGATGGATCGGATTCAGCAAGACTTGACAATTGTCTTGAGTTCCTCGTGCTCAACGGAATACCGCTTCCTATGGCTGTCATGATCACGATCCCTGAACCATGGGAGAACGACAGAGCCATGAGTCAGGAGAAGAAGGATTTCTATCAGTACTATGCAACCATGATGGAGCCTTGGGATGGTCCTGCTTCTATATTATTCACAGACGGTGAGCTCATGGGAGCAGTTCTTGATAGAAACGGACTGAGACCATCGAGATACTATATCACAGATGATGATTACCTTGTACTTTCATCAGAGGTCGGAGTTCTGGACGTAGATCCATCCAAGATCGTAAAGAAAGACCGACTCAGACCTGGCAAGATGCTTCTTGTCGACACAGTGAATGGACGTCTTATATCTGATGAGGAGATCAAGGAGAAATACGCGCTGGCAAAGCCTTACGGAGAGTGGGTAGACAGCAATCTTGTACATCTCGCTGATCTGAAGATTCCAAATATCAGAGTTCAGGAGTATACAGACGAGGAGAGAGCAAGACTTCAGAAAGCCTTCGGTTACACCTACGAGGAATACCGGAAATCCATTCTGGAGATGGCATTAAACGGCGGCGAGGGAACCGCTGCCATGGGTGTTGATACGCCGCTGGCAGTGCTCTCGAACAGCCACAAGCCACTGTTCAACTTCTTCAAGCAGTTATTTGCACAGGTTACAAACCCACCTATCGATGCGATCAGAGAGGAAGTTGTCACATCCACATCGGTATATCTCGGAAAGGATGGTAATATCCTCGAGGAGAAGCCGGAGAACTGTCATGTGCTGAAGATCAACCATCCAATACTGACAAATACGGATCTTTTGAAGATCAAGAATATGAATGTTCCTGGCCTTAAGGTTGCGACACTTCCTATTCTTTATTATAAGAACACATCCATGGAGAAGGCTCTCGACAGACTGTTTATCGAGGCCGACAAGCTCTACAGGGACGGTGTAAATATCCTCATCCTCTCAGACAGAGGTGTGGATGAGAACCATGTTGCAATACCATCACTCCTTGCAGTATCAGCCATGCAGAAGCACCTGGTAAGAACTAAGAAGAGAACTGCGGTTGCGATCATCCTTGAGAGTGCTGATCCAAGAAACGTTCACCACTTCGCAACACTTCTCGGATATGGTGCATGTGCAGTCAACCCTTATCTTGCAATAGAGACAATCAAGCAGATGGTAGATTCGCATCTGCTGAACAAGGATTTCAATGCGGCTGTCGATGATTACAACAGTGCAATATGCCACGGAATAGTAAAAATCGCATCCAAGATGGGTGTATCAACGATCCAGTCATACATGGGATCACAGATATTTGAGTGTATCGGTCTTTCAAAGGACGTTGTGGACAGATACTTTACAAATACAGTAAGCCGTGTTGGCGGTTCTGGTATAAAGGAGCTTGAGAAGACAGTTGATGATCTTCACTCATCAGCATTTGATCCGCTTGGACTTAACACGAACCTTGCCCTTACAAGCATCGGTGCACACAAGTTCAGAAGCGGCAAGGAGGAGCATCTGTACAATCCTGTCACGATACATCTTCTTCAGGAGGCAACAAGGCGCGGCGATTACAAGCTGTTCAAGCAGTACACAGCAGCGCTCCACGATGAGCAGAAGCCATTCCACCTTAGAGGTCTCATGGACTTCAAGTTTGCTGATAAGCCGGTTCCACTTGATGAGGTTGAACCAGCAAGTGAGATAGTCAAGAGATTCAAGACAGGTGCCATGAGCTACGGAAGTATATCACAGGAGGCACATGAGTGTATGGCCATCGCCATGAACGAGCTGGGCGGTAAGTCCAATTCAGGAGAGGGCGGTGAGTCGATAGAGAGACTTACGATCGGCAAGGATGGCAAGAATAGATGCTCAGCCATCAAGCAGGTAGCATCAGGAAGATTTGGCGTTACATCGAGATATCTTGTGAGTGCCAAGGAGATACAGATCAAGATGGCACAGGGAGCAAAGCCTGGTGAGGGCGGACATCTTCCTGGCGGAAAGGTATATCCATGGATCGCAAAGACAAGACTTTCGACACCGGGAGTAAGCCTTATCTCTCCACCACCACATCACGATATATATTCGATAGAGGATCTTGCACAGCTCATCTACGACTGCAAGAATGCAAACCGTGATGCGAGAATATCAGTAAAGCTTGTGTCTGAGGCTGGTGTAGGTACAGTAGCGGCCGGTGTTGCAAAGGCCGGAGCACAGGTCATCCTGATCTCAGGTTACGACGGAGGAACAGGTGCAGCACCTAACAACTCCATCCATTACGCAGGACTCCCTTGGGAGCTTGGACTTGCAGAGACACATCAGACACTTATCATGAATGATCTCAGAAATAAGGTCATCCTTGAGGCAGACGGTAAGCTGATGACAGGCCGTGACGTTGCGATAGCTGCAATGCTCGGAGCTGAGGAATTTGGATTTGCAACAGCACCGCTTGTAACAATGGGTTGTGTCATGATGAGGGTATGTAACCTTGACACATGTCCTGTCGGAATAGCAACTCAGAACCCAGAACTCAGAAAGAGATTCAGAGGTAAGCCTGAGTACGTGAAGAACTTCATGCTGTTCATAGCAGAGGAGCTTCGAGAGTACATGAGCAAGCTCGGCGTCAGAACAGTCGATGAGCTGGTTGGACGTTCAGATCTCCTCATGAGCAGCGACAGAGCAGATGAGAGAAATGTCATCCTTGATAAGATAATTAACAATCCTTATATAGATATGCCACAGAACAAGGTAAAGTATCACGAGAAGAATGTCTATGACTTCCAGCTTGAGAAGACAGTAGATATGAGAATTCTCATGAAGAAGCTTGGACCTGCACTTGAGAAGGGACAGAAGAAGAGCGTTGAGCTTGATGTGGTCAACACAGACAGATCTGTTGGAACGATATTCGGTTCAGAGATCACAAAGAAGTACGGCGAGTCACTTGATGAGGACACATACATCGTCAAATGCAACGGCGCCGGCGGACAGAGCTTTGGAGCATTTATTCCAAAGGGACTTACACTTGAGCTGGTGGGCGACAGCAACGATTACTTCGGCAAGGGTCTGTCAGGTGGTAAGCTGATAGTTTATCCGCCTCGTTCAGTTAAGTACAAGCATGAGGATAACATCATCATAGGAAACGTTGCACTGTACGGTGCCACAAGTGGTAAGGCATTCATCAACGGTGTTGCCGGCGAGAGATTTGCAGTTCGTAACTCTGGTGCCACGGCGGTCGTTGAGGGTGTTGGCGATCACGGATGTGAGTACATGACAGGTGGTAAAGTAGTAGTTCTTGGAACAACAGGCAAGAACTTTGCAGCCGGAATGAGCGGTGGTATCGCATATGTACTTGATATGGGCAACGATCTGTACAAGAGACTTAACAAAGAGATGATATCCATAGAGGCTGTGACAGACAAGTACGAAGTGAGCGAGCTGAAGCAGCTCATCATGGATCATGTAAATTATACAAATTCAGAGATAGGCAAGAGGATTCTTGAGGACTTTGAGGGATATCTTCCAAAGTTCAAGAAGATCATACCAAAGGATTACAAGAAGATGATGAATATGATAGTTGCATTTGAGGAGAAGGGCCTGAGCCGCGAGAAGGCAGCTATCGAAGCATTCTACAAGGTTAAGAACGGAGGTAAGTAGGAATGGGAAAACCAACTGGATTTTTAGAATATGAGAGAAAGACAAGCGCAGAGCTTGCTCCTAAGGACAGAATCAAGAATTTCAATGAATTCCACACTCCGCTTAGCCGTGATGAGCAGAGAAAGCAGGCTGCAAGATGTATGGACTGTGGCGTTCCATTCTGCCAGGCAGGTATGAACATATGCGGAATGACATCGGGCTGTCCGCTGAACAACCTGATCCCAGAGTGGAATGATATGCTCTATAACGACAATCTTGAGCAGGCATTTGCAAGACTCAGCAAGACCAACTGTTTCCCTGAGTTTACAAGCCGTGTGTGCCCGGCTCTCTGTGAGAAGGCATGTACCTGTAACTTAAACGGTGATCCAGTGTCGGTCCGTGAGAACGAGAGAGCCATCATAGAGTATGCATTTGCAAATGACCTTGTAAATGATAAACAGCCAAAGGTTCACTCAGGCAAGAAGGTGGCAGTCATAGGTTCAGGTCCTTCGGGACTGGCCGTGGCAGACCAGCTGATCGGCAGAGGCCACGACGTGACTGTGTATGAGAGAAGTGACAGACCGGGCGGACTTCTCATGTATGGTATCCCAAACATGAAGCTTGAGAAGCAGATCATAGACAGAAGAATAGATGTCATGAAGAAGAGAGGAATAAAGTTCGTACTGAACACAGAGGTTGCAACCGGAAAGGCATCTGCGAAGGCTGTGTGTCCGAAGGATGATCAGATGACAGGTTATCTTAAGAACAAGAACCTCAAGTATGTGAAGGCTGAGGATCTGCTCAAGGAATACGACGCAGTTGTGCTTGCCTGTGGTGCAGCCAATCCAAGAGATATAAAAGCCCCTGGAAGGGATGCAAAGGGAATCTACTTCGCTGTTGATTTCCTCAAGACTACGACAATGAGCCTTGTAAATTCGGGCTTTGCTGACAAGCAGTTCGTGAACTGTAAAGGCAAGAATGTTCTCGTCATCGGTGGTGGTGATACAGGAAATGACTGTGTGGGAACAGCAGTCCGTGAGGGCGCTGTCAGCGTTACACAGCTTGAGATGATGCCAAAGGCACCTGATACAAGAACACCAGACAATCCATGGCCAGAATGGCCGAAGATCTGCAAGACAGACTACGGTCAGCAGGAGGCAATAGCAGTATACGGACATGATCCTAGAATATATGAGACTACAGTCAAGGAATTCATCAAGGACAAGGACGGAAATGTCAAGGCAGCCAAGTGTGTGAAGCTCGATTGGAAGAAGAATCCTGAGACAGGAAGAATGACTATGACAGAGATAGAGGGAAGCGAGTATATCGTTGACTGTGATGTGGTACTCATCGCAGCCGGATTCCTCGGATGTCAGACATATGTGGCAGAGAGCTTTGGCGTGGAACTCAACGAGAGAACAAATGTCAAGACTCCATGTCCAAACTCATATACAACAAATGTTCCAAAGGTATTCGTAGCCGGAGACATGCACAGAGGCCAGTCACTGGTCGTATGGGCCATCCGCGAAGGCCGCGAGGCCGCCATGGCAGTAGAAGAGCTGCTGCTCGGATACACGAATCTACAGTAAAGGATAGACGTATTTGGTTCGTTCCCTGAGTGAATTATAAAAAATATCCCTAATACCACAGATATTGAGGTGTTAGGGATATTTTATTCTTTAAAGCAGGTGGTTTACCGGCAGGTACATAGGAAGTCCATCCTTGTACTGAAGGGAAACCTCGCCGATTATAAGAGGTCTGAGATATGCTTCCATCTCAGGTGTGACGTCATTCTTCTCAGGTGTGATCCACTCAAGCGGAATTGTCTTAGCCTGGTTGGCGATGAGAGATACATTCTCAGGTTCAATGATCCACTGGTATGGATCGTTAGAAACTCGCTTGATCGTGGACATAACAGCAGTCATTCCCTCGGCGGCGTATTTTACAGCAGCCTGGCCAAGTGCAAATGACTCGTTGATATCTGTCCTTGAGGAAATATGCGCTGCACATCTCTGGAGGACATTGAGCTCGATGGAACGAACCTTTATATCCATTCTGTCCTTAACAAGACTCTCGAGAGCCTTGCCGGTTCCGCTGAGCTGGGCATGTCCGAACTTGTCTGCCACAGCAGAAGTTGCGCTGATGTAGTTGCCATCCTTATCATGTATACCCTCAGATACGGCCACGATGACACATCTTGAAGTCTTTAATACATTTTTGATGTCCTCTATAAACTGATCCTCATCGAAGTCTACCTCAGGAAGATATATGAGATGAGGAGCAGGACTGTAGTCATTTCTTGCCAGACAGGATGCAGCGGTGAGCCAGCCTGCATCACGGCCCATGATCTCCACGATGAAGACTCTGCCATGAGACGCCGCCGTCGTATGAATACAGTCGATGGCATTGGTCGCTACATCAACCGCACTATGGAATCCAAACGTAAGATCGCTGCCCCAGAGATCGTTGTCTATGGTCTTCGGAAGAGAAACGATATTGAGTCCTTCCTCCCGCAGCAGATTTGCCGTCTTCTGGCTGCCGTTGCCGCCTAAAATGACGAGGCATTCCAGTTTCAGCTTGTAATAGGTGTGTTTCATCGCTTCCACTTTATCCAGACCGTTCTCGTCCGGCGTCCGCATCAGCTTGAAAGGCTGTCTGGAAGTTCCCAGAATCGTACCTCCGCGTGTCAGAATCCCGGAAAAATCCGACTGTTTCATAATCCGGTAGTCTGCATACATAAGACCTTTATAGCCGTCTTCAAATCCAACTATCTCTATGTCATCGAACATCTTGTACAGCGATTTTGCCACGCCTCGCATCGTCGCATTTAAGCTCTGGCAGTCGCCGCCGCTGGTTAACATACCGATTCTTCTCATGAGCGCTTTCCCTTTCTTCATAACCGTCCAGTACCTTCACAGTTACCCTTATTCTAAGTTTCCAACAACCCCCATATCAGGATAAACTACACCCATTTTGTAATTATAATACAATCATATCCCGCGGGCAAGAAAAAATTCCTTACAAATATCATAGACATAAAAATACCGGGATACGCGCTTTTAATCTGCTCCGGCACGGTATTCCTACCCCTTGGCAAATCAAATTCCACATATCCCGGCTATATTCACACACCTGCAAAAATGCTTGTTTCTGTATCTATTATTTTCTATTTTTTATTTCATAGGAAGCAATTTCCTATGAAATAAAAAAATCCGCACGCCCGGCTTCGAACGTATGCCATGGACGTTACCCTGACAGTTAACTCAGTCCAGGCTGCCTTGCGGCACACAGAAGCTTCTGCTTAGTGCTGCTGCATTCCTGCCCTGACACGGTTCACAGAT
>ERZ780168.1712-NODE-1712-length-21508-cov-3.326108_pt1 | contig 21508 bp, 18 predicted proteins | sample MGYA00510981_ERZ780168 | MGnify/ENA primary metagenome ERZ780168 (study PRJEB29588, sample SAMEA2158769) | human gut metagenome | biome: human gut; feature: human-associated habitat; material: faeces | place: Denmark | collected 2008/2010 ...
TTTGAAAAATCCGAAAACCAACCGTAAAAATGCAGGTTTTACCGATGAAGAGCGTTCAAAGATGACAGCGTTGCTCGATGACGGCTTTATCGACACCTACCGCTATTTCTATCCCGATACAGAGGGCGTGTATTCGTGGTGGTCATACAGATTCAAGGCTCGTGAAAAAAATGCGGGCTGGCGTATTGACTATTTTATCGTTTCAAAAGCTCTTGAAAGCAAGCTTGACGGTGCAAAAATCCATACCGAAATTTTAGGTTCTGACCATTGTCCCGTTGAACTGACGATTGACATTTAAAAAGCAGAGCTTATTGAACACTCCGCTTTCATATGTTTTCTGAGTAAAAAAATAGAGTACCGATTGGTACTCTGACAGTTGACATATTTTTATTATATTGCAATTTCAATGAATCCTAAAATAAAAAGGTTGTTGCTTTTTAAGCAACAACCTTTTTTTACATCAATAGTATTCTACTTTACCGCAACCCGAGCATTTTCTGCCAATTGTTTTAGTCTCATAATGGCTTTTCTCAGGGACATTAACTTTTTTTGTACCTACCTGTACATTAACCCATTCATTGCGATACGAGCCCTTGCCACCGTTTAATCTGTGATTCACAATATGTTCTCCAAAATCATCACTTGATAAATCAGTAATATCCGCACCACAGTCATTGCAAATAGTCCTGTCGTGTTCTTCATACACCGGTTCTTCATAAGTGTATGCTTTCTTGTCAACAACTTTTACCTTTTCGGTAATGTTTGTCCAACTGTGTGTATGCTGAGGCTTAGGAGTCGGCTTTGAAGATTCATTCTTAGATGAGTCAGCTTTTGAACTTGATGAACTGCTCTGCGGTGTTTTGGAGGATTCAGATTTTGAACTCTCCTGCTTTGAGCTTTCGCTCTTAGATGAAGTGTCCTTTTTGCTGTCAGATTTTGAAGCATTTGACTTTGAGGAAGAATTGTTATTCTTGCCTGATGTGCTTGTGTCCTTCTTCTGAGAAGATGAGTTTGTCGGATAGCTGTCAACCTTTACCTTGTTCTGATTTGCCTTTTTCACTTCAGAAGAATCTACCTTGACGGTTTCACCCTTTTCGTTTTTAACCTCAACCTTACCGTCCTTATCAACTTTCACTTCTTTGCCATTCTTATCAGTAATTTTGCCGTCAGCACCTACTTTGAGTCCTGCATCGGTAATTGCTTTATCTGTTTCAGAAAGAGTCGGTGCTGTTTCAGAAACTGTTGTTTCTTCTACGCTTGTAGTCTGAACTGTTGTTGCAGTCTTATTCATTGCATTACTATCGTCACAACCGCAACCTGAAAGCATTGCTGTTGCTGTAATCATTGCCGCTGCAATTGCAATTGTCATTGTTCTCTTAATGTTGTTAGTCGTTTTCATATGTCATTCTCCTTTTATGTAAATTTGTGAAGAACTCTTATTCTCTGTAACAGTCGAAAAAATCAATACACTTTTTCTTACCATATAATTATAGCAAACTCCTCAGATGCAATCAAGTATCTGAGGAGTATTTATAATATTATATGATATTATGTCGTTATTTCAATTGATTTCTGACCGCCTGTTATGTCGGAAAAATTATTTTTGGCACTTTTAACGAATGCGAAGATTGTTTTCAGAAGCATATTTCTTGTTTTGCTGTCAAGACCTGCAAAGGATTTTAGGATTGTTCCCGTGTTTTTAAGCGGATTTTTCAGCATCTCATTAAAGGTTGCGGTTTCAGTCAGCGACAAAAGTGCAAAAACCTCTTTTGTGAACTCCCGTCTTTGAGCAATTGTCAGCGATTCAACAAATTCTTTCAGCGTGTGGTCAAAGAAAACGCTGAAATTTGTAGTGCTTTTCAGTCTGACAAGCCTGTTCAGCTCAATCTCCCACGAATAGATATCGTGTTGGAGAAAACCTTTTTGATTGCTCTTTACAATTGTGTAACTCTCCTCATGCTCAAACATCATGCCGAAAATGCTCGACTGCGGAACAAAGGTGTAGATTCTGTCGTCGATTTCATAAAATCCGCTGTCCCTGATTTTGTCAAGAGAAAACCCCGGTCCGTCAAAATTGTAAATATAATCAATGTGATTTCTTGAATTTTCATCGGTAAAAGCACCGGCATAAACCGCAAGATTTCCGCCCTTTGAGTGACCGCCCAGAATGAATTTTCCGTTGAGCATACGGACTGCCTTTTCAAAATAATCAAGAGCCTTTTTCTGTGACGGCAACGGAAATGTGAAGAACATATTGAAGTCCTCCTGCCAGCCGACAAGAGAAAAGTCCGTTCCTCTGTATGAAATAAAATAATTCTTTTTGAGAAATTCAAAAGTGATTGCGGAAAACTGCATACTCACATCGGACTCAACCTCGTTTACATACCCCGAAACAAGAATTTTGCCGAATCTCTTGCTCTCTGCCGTTGCTTTCAAAAGGTCGGCGTCACCCTTCCACAATAGATTTTTCTCGTAATCATCGGTTGCAAACACACGCATTGCCGCCTGTTCAAGGGTAATTTCATCAAACAGACAGGACGATACCGCACCGTCAAAAGGAAGATATGAAAGCCGTGAAAGCACAAGTGCGTCAAGCTCGTTAAAACCATCCTGTTCAAATGTCAAATCGCCGCGCCAGCTTATGTAATCAAATATGTCAGCCATACAAATGCCTCCAATCTGTTTTCTCTCTGTAATTATTGTATCACTTTGTACTAATTATTTCAATGCAATTTTAAAAATTGAAAAAGAAAAGGACAAACGAATTCGTTCATCCTTTAACAGTATATGAAGTTATCTGAATTTTGCGATTTCTTCAAGAAATTGTTTTCCGAATTTTTCAAGCTTTGTTCTGCCCACACCCGAAACTTCAAGCATTTCATCGGGTGTTTCGGGGCATTTTTTGCACATATCAATCAGCGTTGCATCGGTAAAAATAACATAGGCAGGAACGCTCTTTTTGGATGCAATGCCTTTTCGCAAAGCCTTGAGTGCGTCAAGTAATTCGGAATTGACAGGCACTTCGGGGCGGTGCGTTTTGACAACCTTTTCGGAGTTTTCAACTTTCTTCATCACAAGCCGTTCTCGTCCGAAAAGCACATCTCGACTCTTTGGCAAAAGTTTTAGAACCTCGGTTTCATTGTCGGATGAAATATACTCCTTTTCGGCAAGAAAGTCAATTGTGCCGAAAATATGCCTTGCCGTAACCTCTTTCATTATTCCGTAGGTTGACTGATTGTTAAGCTCAGCTTTTAGAATTTTCTCGCTTTTACTGCCCTTTAACACATCACAAATCACGGTTTTGCCGTACCTTTGTCCTGTTCTTGCAATACACGACATAATTTTTTGAGCATCAATTGTGACATCAACAAGCTTGTGAACTGAAAGACAGTTGGAGCATTTTCCGCAGTAAGCCTTTTTTTCACCGCCGAAATACCGCAGAATAAATCCACGCAGACAATCGTTTGTTGTGCTGTAAAAGGTCATATATTTTAAGCGTTCAAAATCACGCTCACGAATTTGCTCGTTTTCTTCAATTGTAAGCTCATCGTTGCCCTCGGAATTTTCAATCATAAAGCGATTTAGGCGAACATCCTTAGGACTGTAGAGCAAAATACAATCAGCCTCACCGCCGTCACGACCTGCCCGTCCTGCCTCTTGATAGTAGCTTTCAATGTTTTTCGGCATATTGTAATGAATTACATATGTAACATTTGACTTGTCAATTCCCATACCGAAAGCATTGGTTGCGACCATAATATTTTTTCGGTCAAAAACAAAATCCTCCTGATTTTTCCTGCGTTCGTATTCATCAAGACCTGCGTGGTATCTTGCCGCCGAAAAGCCGTTATCGCAGAGCAATTCGCAGACAGATTCAACATTTTTTCGGGTTGCACAATAGACAATTCCCGACCTGTCGCCACGCTCCCGAATGAGGTCAATAAGCTTTTCGTCCTTTGACGATGACTTTATTACACCAAAGAAAAGGTTGGGGCGGTCAAATCCCGTTGTAATTTCAAACGGATTTTCAAGCCTGAGAATTTTCTTTATATCTTCTTTTACATCATTTGTAGCCGTTGCGGTAAATGCTCCGACAATCGGACGATTTGCAAGGCTTTCAACAAATGAAATAATTTTGAGGTAACTCGGTCTGAAATCCTGTCCCCATTGTGAAACGCAATGAGCCTCGTCAACTGCAACCATTGAGATTTTTATCTTTTTACAGGTGTCGAGAAATCCGTCAGTCAACAGCCTTTCGGGTGCAACATAGATGATTTTGTATTTTCCGTGTTCAACATTTGAAAGCACTCGGAGAAATTGCGGATATGAAAGCGAGCTGTTTATATATGCCGCAGGAACTCCCGACTGAACGAGTGAGCCGACCTGATCCTTCATAAGCGAAATCAGAGGTGACACAACAATTGTCACCCCGTCAAAAAGTAATGCGGGAATCTGATAGCACATAGACTTGCCCGCACCTGTGGGCATAATGCAAAGTGCATCTCTGCCGTCAAGCAAAGCGTCAACTATCTGTTCCTGTCCGTCTCTGAAAGAATCGTGTCCGAAGTAATCTTTTAACACGCTTAATTTATCACTCATCTTTTTGCCCTTATCTATCATTCTTTATTGGAATTATAATCATTGTATTCTCTTTCAATCCAAGCCATAAGCAGATTTACAATTTTCTGCTGTTCGACCTCGTTAAGCTGCTTATCCCTTGCAACTCTGTACCACTTGTTAAGACACCCTCTGCAACAACAGGCACAGGCGTGCTGTGCGATAAAAACAGGGTGTCCCCTCATAGGCGTTTGCTTTCCGTCATTCGGAATATATTTTGGTGCAAGCCGTGTTCTGACAAAATCTTCTGCATGGGAGCGGATTTTATTCATTCCCTTTTCATTAATATAGTCAATGTCCTTTTGCTTTAAATGAAACCGACTGCGAAAATCAGATTTTTTCAGTTTGTTTAGTGCCTCATCTATCGTTTGCATTGTTCATGCCTTCTTTTATTGTCATACCTTAATTATAAACAATTACTACAGTAATGGCAAGAAAAAATGCACTCATTTTCTGTTACAGAAAAAAACAACCCCACGATTATTTTACCGTGGGAGTTGTTTTCATAGGGTTGCTTTTCAATTATTTTTAGAGATTAAACATCTTTGCAATATTTTTCAGCAAGGGCAAAGAACGCTTTTTCGAGCGAATCCAAGGTTTGTTCCGTCATACTGACCGACATACTGTTTTTGTCGGAAAATATGATTTCAACGATTGTAACCGTGGCGTCATCGACTGTCAGTCCTTTGTTTTTTGGATTATATTTTTTCAGAATTTCCAATGCGTCTTCGGCGGTGTCACACAGCAGTCTCATATCCGTTTCGTCGATCAAAACATTTTCAAAAGCGATATAACCGCATTTGCAGATAGCGTCAAAAAGGAAATTTACACCTTTTTTTCGCACATAAAAAGAACAGCAGTAATCAAAATTTGAATGATTTTTTGAATAGCTCACGGATACAATTTCTTTTTTTACACGCATTTTTCGTTTGGAAATATTATGAAATAACGGCCGTAAAGTCATATCGGTTATGTCATGGCAGCCCCGCAGAACGGACAGAATTTCGGCGGATTGCCGTCAGGCTTATATCCGCAAGCCGAACAAACAATTGCCGCAGCATTTTGCGGAGTAAACGGCTGTGGAACTTGCTGATTTACTGTGTTGCTCTGCATAGGCATTCCGTTCTGCTGATAACCCATATTGTTCTGCATGGGCATTCCGTTCTGCTGATAACCCATATTGTTCTGCATAGGCATTCCGCTTTGCTGATAGCCCATATTGTTCTGCATGGGCATTCCGCTTTGCTGATAACCCATATTGTTCTGCATGGGCATTCCGCCTTGCTGATAACCCATATTGTTCTGCATGGGCATTCCGTTCTGCTGATAGCCCATATTGTTCTGCATGGACATTCCGCCTTGCTGATAGCCCATATTGTTCTGCATACCGTTCCTTATTTGTTCACACAGTCTCATTAACTGCATTCCGTCATCAAACGCTCTCATAAGCTCATTCCTTACAGTACCGATTGACGAATCAACATACATTGATATATCGGTTATGAACGGATGATTTACGATGAATTTTGCTTTTAAAGAAGATATTCTTTGCGGTGATGACGAGGTGTTTGTATCACGAACATACGGCTGAAGCGCAAGCGGAACATCAAGCATACCGTTTTGCCCCGAAAATGAGTTTGTTGTATCAAACTGACTGCCAAAACCGCTGTTCCTGCCCTGACGGTTATCATAGCGGTCATACTCATCAGGAATTCCGTCACGGTCGGAATCCTGCAGAGTTGTATATCCAAGCTCAAGCCAAAAGTCCTGCAGCTGTGAAAAATCAAAAATTTCAGGATTGCTGTTTTTGAAATCTCTGCCTATTGTAAAATAGAATTTTCTGTTATTAAAATCTACAACAAGCTTTTCGTTTGTACCGGCACTTGCCGACTGAACAAATGCCGAATATTTCTGTCTGTTCTGTTCACGCTGTTCAAGATGAGCTTTAACATCTGCTAATGTTCTGTTTTTCCAGCCTGATGAAAGCGAACTGAGCTTGTGCTTACAGTCGCTGCAAAGATAACCGTCTGAAAGCTTTTGCCTTGTGAGGGCGTTTACCTTGTCACCGCAAAGGTCACAATATTTCTTTTCAAATAGTCCCATAAACTTTCTCCTTTACAAAAGATTCACGATTTTCTTCTGAATATTTGTAGCATCAATAACTGATATTGTGCCGTCACCGTTTGTGTCTGCAATTTTAAAAGTGTAATCGTCAAATTCTTCAAGCCCGACAATGTATTTTTGAACCAAGGTTGCGTCCACAACATTAATAACACCATCCATATTGACATCATACGGAACTGTAATTTTTACTACAAGGTTAACATCTTTCTTAACAACATTCGCTTCATATACCCGTGTTACGCATTGCGGTTTGCTTACAGTAATGACATATTTGCCCGGAACTGTTTCATAATACACATATAAGGGTTTTGCATTACTGTTTACCGTTTCATGTGTATAGCTGCCATTATAGACGCCGTCAGGAGTGTATTCATCAAACTTAATAGTAATAGTGTCATCCGGTAAGCCGCCCGTTCTTAAATCCAGTATAATACGGGCCTTAACCTTTTGCGTAACTTTAACCGATACACTGTAAATAACATCACCGTTTTCACCCGTGACAGCACACCTGAACTGAGTTTCATCAAAATCCGTATTCGGTCTGATGCTCAAAGCATTTGTTTTTGTTCCCTTGAAGGAAAATTTGCTTGATGTGGATGAGTCGTCACTTATGTTGCGCCACACATATCTTGCTATACCGGTGCTTGTTCTTCTTCTTACTTTCATCTGCCACTGATAGCTTGCGGCATTGTTGGCAGTAACCGATATAGTTCCTTCTTTGCCTTTCATAATTTCTGCCTCAGTGGACTGATGTGAAAATGAAGGTGATTTATCTGCAACAACGTAATATGCCCAAATATAATATTGACCTGTGGTTTCATCCTGAAGAATTGTCGCCTGACCGTCATCGTTGTACAAGCCACATACTGCGTTCTTGGCAACCGCATATCCTCTGTTCATATTAAAGTATAGCTGACAACAATACATACCGCTGTCAAAAGCTTCTCCGTCGTTGAGCTTTCTGCTAACTTTGTTGTTTTTGTACTCATACCACTCAATATAATCAAAACTGTAGTAAGTGCTGTTTATCGGAGTTGCCGTAGTTGAGGGGATTTTCCGCTGTTCAGGTTTCTCCAAGCCTAAAAATCCAATTATAGGAATTTCTGTCTTCTCAAGAAGTCCCGGAAAGTTACATTTTCCCGAATAAAAAGTACCGCTTTTTGAGCCCGTTACTTTACATCTAAAGACAACATCTTTCCACCCTGAGTCAGGTCCTACAAGTTCTGCGTAGGTCTGAAATTTAAGATGGTCTGTAAAAACACCCGAAAATTTCGAGTTGGGTCTGTCGGTTTTATCGGAAAGGTTAACCCAGTTTAGGCTCGGATATTTTGCCTGCCATTGATAGGTAAAGGTTTCGCCTGTACTGCCGCCGTTTACTCCCACGATAATGTTAAGGACATCTCCTATGTAAACCTCGGTGTCGATATATTTGATATAAGCCTGAGCCGCCGCATTTGCGGTTATGGCTGTCATAGGAAGTGTTGTCAACAGCATGAGAAAGCATAAAACAACACTCGAAATACGCTTTGCTTTTTTCTTGATTTTCATAAAAATCCCTCCTTTATGCCCAAGGATCAACCGAAGCCGGAGTTCGTATGTCAGAGAGTGCAAGATTACGCCATAAGAACCATTGATTGCCCTTTCTGCGAAGCTCAATCGGACGAGGTGAGTCTGCTCCCGACGACTGAACCTGAACCTTTGCATAGCCCTCGCTCTGATAGGTATATGCATACTCGGAAACGGTTATTTTGTACGGAACATTCGGTGTATAATCGTTCTTCACGGATGAACCCTCAAAATATGAGCGAGGAATATATCCCCTGCCCTTGATTCTGTCACGCAAAAACTGAATATCCATCCCGTTCATCGGCTGAGGTCCTTTTAATACATTAAGCATTTCTATTGTGTTTTCCGGACTTTCATCATATTCAAGCAACACAAGCATAGCAAATGCCGCTGTTGAAAGAGGTGACGAAAAGTCAAGCTCCGGCATTTTTTTGAGTTCATCTGCATTTTTCGGATAATCGGCAAATACAAATGTTTTGCTTTTGTGCATCGCATTGTTTACCGCTCCCGAAACGGCCTTTGAAACATTGTTTTTTACAGCCTGATTTGTCATATTTTTTAAGCTGTCAAATATACCCATAAACAGTACCTCCTTTTTAAAGTGCGTCAAGTGCGGCGGCAAGATAATCTGCCGTTACGGATGAATAAAAAAACGAGCTTATTTTTCCGAATTGTTTTGCCTGTTTAACCCTGTCGGCAAGGTCGGGATATGTCTGTTCGTCACAGAGCAGAGCCGTTTTACAGCTTGGCAGATATTCATTTACTTTTCCACAAAGCTCAAGCCGTTTCTCAATAGTTGAATCGGCAAGTCTTGTGACATCCATAAGCAAAACATCAACTCTTTCTGCAATGCACAAATCAAGAATTTTCCCGTCTTGATTCGGTGAAACATTCTCAATACAAAATCTTCCCTTCTTTACAAGGGCATTTTGAATAGCCTCACTGAGCAAATTATTCTGAACACTGAGCAAAATTTTCTTCAACGGACATCACCCCTTTTCACCTATATCTTTCACTTATATTGTACAATTTTGCGATAGAATATGAATGTGCCAAACGGCATATTTCACAACATAAACAAAAAAAGCACAGCCGCCCGATTGTTCGGACAGCTGTTACCTTGTGCTAAAAATATTTACGGTGGGTAATTAAAAGGGGGGGTAAATAATAAAATAATTATGCTTTGTTCTTAACAGCGCCTATAATGTAAAGTACAGGGATAGCAAGACCGCAGATAAGAGAGAATACATTGAACTGTGATCCGCCTATCATGCTGATAATTTCGCCTGCAATACACATAACCGCAACAATAACACCCCATACAATACATGTATTTGCCTTGTGCGGAAGTTTTGCGTTGATAACGCCGATAATACCTGCAACAAACTCAGCAACCGCACTGATAAGTGCGAAAACGCCGCCGACATAAAGCATAGTCATATCGTATGTACCGTCGTTAAAAGCTGCAAGTGCGGCGATACCGAGAATGGCGATGATTGACACAATCAATGCAATAGCACCGAATACAATCATAAGGATTCCCGTTACTTTAAGAAAAGTTGAACCTTTTGCCTCCATAGTTTTTCCTCCTGTCATTAAATAATAAATTTTATGCACCTTTGTCTCTGATTATTAATCGGACAAAGATAGCGTTTTGCACAAAAGATATTCACCGTCTGAGCAGTTTATATCCTGTAATTGTATTATACTGTTTTAACAGCAAAAAAATATGTGCCAAACGGCACATATTCAGAAAAAAGTATTTATTTGTCGTTAATTCTATCGTCAAGGATTACAAGTCCCGCCTCTCTTGCCTTTACGGCAAGCTCTGTTCTTGACTTAAAGCCTGTTTTTTCAAGCATATACTGTATATAGTTCTTGACAGTCCCCGGAGCAATGTAAAGTCTTTTGGCAATTTCCGTGTTTGTATCACCGCTTGTCAGTTCACGCAAAACCTCAAGCTCCCTTTCGGTAAAATCCGTACTCATTGCGTTGCCGAATTTAATTTTGGGAGTTGTGTCGGGAAACACACGCTCACCGTTCATTGTTCTGTCCATAAGTTCAATAATAGGTTCGGAACTTACCTCTTTGTACCAAAAGCTGTCAACCCCTGCATCCTTGGCACGCTTTAGATAGGAATATTCGGGCATTGAGGTAACAATGATTATCTTAATTTTCGGGAACTTTGCTTTTATTCTTTCAGCCGCCTCAAGACCGTTTGCCCCCATTGAAGTGCATATATCCATTAAAATCAGGTCAACATCGGAATTTTCACAATGATAATCCGTCATATCGGCATTACTTATTGAGCCCGCAAGCGTATAGTTTTCGCTTTGGTTTACATACATTTCAAATAAAGTTCTCGGCATTGACTGATCTTCAACTATCAGCACTCTTGTCATACTGCAGCACCTCGCTTTTCGGTATTGTGATTTCAAGAACAAAAATTTCGGAAGTCGATATTTTCATGCTTCCGCCGATTTGCTCCGCTTTTTTTCTCACGGAAGAAAGTCCGCCGCCCTCATTGATTTTTCGAGGCGGTTTTCTGCCGTTATTTGCAAATCTAAAAATATATTTTTCACCGTCGTCAAGACTTTCAAGAATCATTTTATCTGCTTTTGCGTGTCTTGCGGCATTGTTAAGGCATTGCATTGTTGCAAAAGTCAGAACCCGTGCAACCGCATTGTTATCAGTCGGAAGATTTCCGACTGTTTCAAGCGTTATTCCGACAAGCTTTGCGGCATTTTCAATATCCTTAACAAAGTTTTCGTCTTTGCAATCACTCTCTGCGGTATTCAGAACAGAAATATTGTTTTTCCACATTTCAAGTAATTTACTGTTATTTTCAGACAGAGTGCCGTTTTCAAGATATCTTCTTGTTGTTATCAGCGTACTGCCGAGCCTGTCATGAATTATCTCTTTTGTGCGAAGAATTTCTTCTTCTCTTGTCAGATCATAGACCATTTCATTGTATTTTTTCAGATGAGCATTAACCTTTTTTAACTCGCCTATTTCATATTCCAAGGTTGATGTAAGCTTTGTAAACTCTGTTATATCGGTTGCCGCAAGCTGAAAATACGGTTTTGAAAAAATTTCCGTTTCCGACAACGAAAAGCTGAAAACCCTGCCGTCCTTTAATCTGACTGTAAATGCCCCGTCATTTTCATATTGAGAAGCCTCTTTTATCTTCTCTCTGAAGGGCATTGCAACATTAAGCGATTTACCCGTAAGTTCAAGGCATATGCTTTCCATAAGGTTATTTTTCAATACAACAAGTCCGTTTTCGTCAAAATAGCAAAGTCCTGTCGGCAAGCCGTCAAAGCTTTCTTTAATTGACATTGCGGTAATATCGGTATTCCTGCAATGATGAAGCCTTACCGTTATGTACACAGACATTACAGCACAATATGCCGTTATGCCGACAGACAGAGCAAACGGCATTCTGCCAAAAAATTCAGCCATTTTATTAATTTGGTTATCGTAATATATTTTACTCAAGACATGAGTGCTTACCAAAAACATTGTCAAAGAGATTACTGCAATTATAACCGCTGAAATCGGTTTCCACAACCTGATTTTATAAAGAAAAGATTGCGTTGCGTTGTATATTGCCGCACAGGCAACAACAAATTGCACACTCATCAATATAACACAAACAAACGAACGCATTTCAAGGATGGAAGTCATATGTCATCACCTCCGCTTTGCATACGAACAAACACAAACAGCGTGTCAGCGTCATATTCCGTGGTGACATTTCCGCCGAGTTTTATAATATCGTCAAGCAAATCATCGGGAAATTTCATTTCATTTTTGCTGTCACAGTTGATTTTTAAATCAATAAATCTCTCATGGACTTTTAAATTAAACAGCAACGCATCTGTGCAGTTCATTATATGCCTTATAAAAATCCCGATGAATTTAAAAAGTGCAATCGTTTTTTCGGCTGAAATTTCTCCCGAAACATTACTGAAAAACGAACACGAAATTCCGTAAACAGAAATATACTCGGCAAGTTCTCGGATACTGTTTTCAAGCTCAAAAGCATTCAGCATTTTTCTGCTTTTTGCCATAATGAGCAGATTGCTTATTCTCTTGATGTAGACATTAACAACACAGGCACCGGCATAATTAACCGAAATATCTCCCCTGTTGTTTTCAATATTTTTGAGTATATTTTCAAGGTCGCAAAGCTGAGGACGGATAAATTCGGTTATACTGTCATAGAGCTTGTTCTGTTCGGTTACTGCCGCTCTTCGTTTTTTCAGCTCTGCCTCTGATTTTAAGATTACATTGTATTCCGAAATCTGCTCTTTTACTTCCGAAAGTTCTCTGTTAATTCGGTTAATTGCCGATATATCTTCCGTCCAAACTGCCTTACCGCCTTTTATATTATGCTTTTTAAGAATTATATTTTCATCAATCACAACACTGTTACCGTTTTGCAGAACAACATCTTTTGAAACATTTGTTGCGTTTTTTGAGCGGTATTTCACATTGCCCTCATTGTCAAATATGAGAGTGTTAAGATTTGACGCATTGAAAAAATCGCCGTAACCCGTATTTGACGGCACAAGACCTATCTGAATAAGGCTTTCCCATAGAGCAATTGAGGCAAAACAGAACACCTCGGGAACATTGTAAATTCTAAGTCCCGAATATCCGTGATTCAGATTATTCCAGAGTGTGTAAATTATTGCGACAAGAATTATTACAATCGGAATCCACAGCTTTTTGCGTGTTGCGGAAATTCTGCATCGATTGATTGAAAGCACAATTGACGAAAGTACAAGTATAAAAATCCACACTGCAATTACATAGTAAACAGGACCGTAACTGTATTGTTTGTTCCAATTGTGAAAATCGGGTTCAAATACAAAAGCAAGCTGATGAAAATCGTTCGTCATAACAAGCAGCACAAGAACGGCGGCAGGTATAATCAAAAGATATTTTCGGTTATTTGTATTTTCGGGCTTACCGATATTCAGCATTGCAAAAAACATCATAAGCGGCAAAAACACCATTGCTATGTAATATGAATACCAAAGATACCGTCCGTATGTGTTGATGTCGGCAGGGCTGTTGTATTTTATGGCACGAAGAGCCATCCACAAGAGCATAAGCGCCGCAGATATCACAAGGCAGATTCGTATATTCTTCTGAACAATGCGATATGCAACAGACACACCCCAGCCTATAATAAGCCCGGAAAAGATAATAACATCAAAATTTTCAATATAATTGTCCGCCGAGGAAGTAAGATGAGAAAAAATTCTCACCGCACCTCCAAACAGGAATATAATTATCCCGACAACTGTCAGAAGCTTTGTTTTGTCAACTTTGCGAACCATATGCCACCCGTCAGTTATTTCAAGTTTAATTTCAGCAACATAATTTTTTCAAAACACCAATGTTGCACACCATTTTACTACATAATAACACAATATAACGGATTATACAATTCATATTTACCGCAAACTTAAACAAAAAAGTAAATAGTTAATTTCCAAAGTAACTTCCATGGTGGTACTTACTTTGGAAATTAACGCACTGAAATCTTCCTTGTTTTAGACTGTAATCAATCGTGGTATTCTTAACAAACTTATTAAACTACAAAAGGCACATAACCGAAAGTGATAACGGTTATGTGCCTTATTGTTTTTTGCAATGCTGTTTTTTCACAGTCCACGAGTAAAATTTGTACCCTAATTAGATTTACACTATATACGATTTTTTGTACAAAAGGTAAAGTTACATAGTTGATTGAATAAAAACAAAATTAAACGAATTTAAAAGGGTATTAAAGGGGTGTTTGGAACATCCCTTTTACTTTTACCCTCAAATTCACGAACTACGGTTATAAGCTCCCGAATTTCGGGGGTTTTAAATATTGCTCAAATATCTGAGCATACACACAATTGCTAATAAATTGAAAGGAGCAAACAAATGGACTTAATGGAAATTTTAAAAGCCCTGTTTGGTGACTAGGCATTAACCTTTGAACAGTTTGCCGAAAAGGTAAACAATGCGGCAGATGTTAAGCTCGGCAACCTTGCAGGTGGTCAGTATGTCGAAAAGGACAAGTACGATGATGTATCAAATCAGCTTGCAAGTGCAAACGCAAATTTTCTTGAGGCTTCGTCAAGAAAAGTGTGCAAGTTATTATTCTAACTTACACACTTTATTTTACAAGCTCCAATCCGCTGTTTTGTTATTGCTTGAAGGATTATTATTTACACAGAATTTTATGGGGTGCTGCTTGTTTACAACATCCCTTACTGCGGTGACTTACAAATATCTACTTCAATGAACATGATATTCTTAAAAAATTGTTTCAACTTGCTATTGCAATTTACATCCATTAATTTTTCCTCCAATCAATCTGAATCTTTTAGTAATTCAGGTTGTTTGGAGGATCTCTGTTTCTATATTTCATCATGCCCTTCCATTTTCATGTAAAAAGGGCATAAAAATACCGACAAGTATAGAAAGCTATTACTTGTCGGTATTCTATCACACGCTATTAAATGTCTTTATCCTTCTTGCTATCACAAAATTCATTAATTATATAGTTATTAACATAAAACTTGCCTTTGACCCCTATTTCTTTTCTTATATTACGGAAGCACTTCTCAGTTTTCACTCGTATATTATCATAAGCAGTTACAGAATTTGAACATTCCTGACAAACTTCAACAATATCCCAAATTAAACCTTTTGTATTCTCTTTATGAATAGAACTTTCATTTACTAATAATTCAACTAATATATTGCTAAGCTCTGCATATAAAGCTTTATTTTCCTCAAAAAGCGTTTTTCTTAGCTCATCCTCTGTTTTTAGTTTATCAGTTATATAATTAATAAATATTGGGACAACAACTACGGAAAGAATTCCACCTACTATTTATGCAATCCAAACTCTAACATCCTCAGGGCTTTGCCAGAATACAATTGCTGTCGGCATAATAATCGTAAGTAAGGCTAATACAATCATAGCTATGTAACTCAATATCAATACTTCATTAAATAAACTGAAAATAATATTAAAAATTTTCCTTAGTTTCGGTTAATCATACTTATATTCTCCAATACTATAATTTTAAATTCACTTTATTTTTTAGTTTTAATTCTATAGTCTAACAAAAAGTAACATATAACAAAATTCCAGCTAATCAAAAATATTATTGTCAGCCACAGTGACGCTGTAAATGTTCTAGAGAACAGATTTACAAGCATTGGATTTCCTGTTAGGCTTTGTGAGTTTAGTGTTTGTGCATTATCGACAAGCACATTCAGGTAATTTGAAATGTCGAAAATGTTATCATTCGGTATATATTTTGAGGGGATAAAAATGCTGAAATCACAAATATTAAACACAATCAAAAGCACGGCAGGTATTCCTGCAAAAACAAGCACAAGTGCAACATATTTTAGCAGAATATTTTTTAGCGATTTCAGAAAGTAGTTTAATTTGAGATTTTCTTTTATCTCCTCAAAAAATTTTCTACTGAACCTATACCACAACTTCAATGCAATAATGCTAAATCCGATAAATATTGCAAGGTATAAAATATGTTCAAATGACGAGAGCGTTTGGTTTTTATCATTCAGATTAACCGAATAATACTGTGGCAAATCCATTTGCTCAACAATTGCTCCCGTATATACCGAGTTATCGTAAACAATCATATCAACCGTTCTGTCACCATAATTTTCGGATGTTGTATATGGAACATACACTCTCTGTTTGTCATCAGCAGAAAACTTATTTATTAAACTTTCGTTTTCACATATCACACCGCAAATTGTATATTGATTTCCGTCAATGCAAATCTTTTTACCGACTGCATCTGTTGTAAAAAACAGTTTGAGAGCAAGAGAACTTCCGATTATTGCAACCTTATCTCTGTTATCTATGTTTTTGGACGAAATATTTTCGCCGTTAATTTCGGTCTTATAATCCGAAAACCAGTTTTCATTCACAAGTACCGTAGTTACGGTTTCTTCCTTAACTTTTGTTTCTTCACCCTCGGAACAAAAAGCTATGCCTTTGTCAGTAATCCGTTCAAACAGCTTTTCAAGTTCAGAAACCGTTTTTGGAGCAGTTTCGGAATTTTTATCATAAGTTAATTGAGTAACATCAGGCAATTGCCCTTTTGCATTTTCAATAATTATAATATTCGCAATAAAAACGCTCACAGTCAGCAACAGCAGTAACAGAAACGAAACAATTTTTCTTTTGCTCACACTGTTTCCTCCTCAATATAAACACTTGAACCGTTTTCTATACTCTTGGTTGTTTTATATACAACTTGACTGTCGCCAAAAAGTGAGTCCGATGTCACCTCGCAATACAGCTCGTCACTGTTACATATATCCACCGAAACCTCTTCAACTGTTGCATCACCGTTTTCGGTTTTATTTATAACAAATACTATTCCCGTATTGCCTGCCCCATCCACCGATGAAACAGGCAAAAGATAATGTGTTTTCATATCATTTGAACCTGCGGTATCGTCAATTACACCTGTTTGAACCGAAACCACTTTGACCTTTGGAAGAAGCATATTATTGATTGTTTTTGAAAAATATGTAAGTAATGCAATCACAATAAAAAATACAATTGAAAATTTCAACACTACGCTCTTTAGCTTATCTTTTTTCATAAAAACCTCTCTCCTATCCCTTATCAGTTCCGACAAACGGCGAATCAATATCCCTGTGTCCGTAAAGATAAATAAGCAATGCAGGAATCATAAATATAACTCCGCAGGCAAATATTATGCCGTAATCCGAACTACCGACATCAGTAAGCGTTACGGAAAGCGGATACATACCCTCATTATCAAAATAAATCAGCGGTTGTTCAACTACATTCCAATTATCAATAAAGCAGAGCAACGCAAGTGTTATGAGTCCGCCTTTAATCTGCGGAAGAATAATATTAGTAAATATCTTCAAATATGACGCACCGTCAACTCTTGCCGCCTCAATTGCGGAATCGGGAATGTATTTTATACTTTGCCTCAAAAGACAAATTCCGAATGCAGAAAAAGTTCCGGGTAAAATTACCGCAAGAAAATTATTCAGCAAATTCATATTTTCAAGAATCATATAATCAGGAACAAGTGTTACCTGCAACGGCAAAATGAGCAAAATTATGTATATGAAAAACAGCTTGTCCCTGAACGGGAATTTCAATTTTGCAAAAGCAAAAGCCGCCAATGATGATACTGCAACCTGACCGATTACTGTCGGAAAAGTACAAACAACCGAATTCCAGAACTTTAACAAATACTCGGGTTTTCTGAAAAGAGTCTGATAAAACTGCTCCAAAGTTGCCATATTCGGAATCATATTGAGTTCTTTATATTTTCCGTCAGAAAAATTAAGCATTTCGCTTACCTGTGAACCTGTCATAAATGAACAAGCAAGCATATAAATGACAGGAAACAAAAACAGCACAGTTACAGCAATCAACAAAATATATTTTAGTATTTTCATAACCGTATCTTTCATAACAAACCTCTCAAGAATAGCTGTGTTTCCTTTCAAAGCAGAAGAAAATAAACAGCACTATAATTATAAACAGCGATAAGACAATTGATGCCGCCGACAATCTTGGATAGTTGAGATTGTAATAATTGTTGTTGATGAAATTCTGCAAAAAATACACATTGGTGTTTGGATAATCGCCAAACAAAGCAAATACCTCACGGAAAATTTTAAATGAATAAATAAGCTCCATCAGAAAAACAAAAAATGTAGTTGGCGCAATCATAGGTATAGTAATTTTAGTCACAAGCTGATGAGCTTTTGCACCGTCAAGCCTTGCGCTTTCGTAGAGAGATTGCGAAACATTGGCAATGCCTGCCGTAAAAAGAATCACACAAAATCCGCAGTACTTCCACACATAAATAAAAACGATCATCACCATAGACCATTCCGAATTAAAAAATTCAACAGTATTAAATCCAAATGAATTAAGTAATCCGTTGATTGCACCGTAATCATCAAAAACTAATTGCCACACGCAAATCAGAGATGCAATCGGAACTACAACAGGAATAAGCAATGCACTTCTGAAAAAGGAAGATATTTTATTAAAAGAATTAAGAAACAACGCTATCAAAAACGAAATCACCATTAACAACGGTATCGCCGTAACTGTAAATATGCCCGTGTTTTTAAGTGCAAGCAAAAATGTGTTGTTTTGAAAAAGCTGTATGTAATTTTCTATGCCCACAAAAGTATCGCCGACATACAGGCTTTTGGTAAAACAAATTATGTACGGCACAATATAAAAAACCGCTATGCCTAAAAAAGACGGTAATATAAACAGGTATGCTGCTATATGTTCTTTTTGTTTTCTTGTTAATTTAGATTTTCTCATAATTTATTCCTACTCAGTCAAATAAATTTCCGTTGCCGCTGTGAGTTGACGTATAAACTTTTCCTTTGAAATATCCCCGTTTAAGTAATCGTTCACAATACCTCCGATAACCGAGGAGTTGTAATAAGTATTTTCAAATTCCAGATAATCATATAAAGTACAACTGCTTATACTGTTAATCATATCTAAATATTCATTAAAAAACTTAGTTTTTATTTCATCTGAATATTCATCCTCAGATTCCTCATACTCTCCATCATCATTAATATCATATACACGTTTTGACGTATGGTCAATTACATATTCAAAAGCAGCTTTATTTACAGGCAGTGCCCTTACCACTATTGATGTTGATGAGCTGCTTTCACTCCATAATTTTTGAATATCATAACTTAAAACATATTGAATAAAAGCCAATGCTTTTTCTTTGTTATTTGAATTATTATTCAATGCAATACCACATTGAACAAATGCTGATACTGCATTCGCCTTTTTATTGTAGTTTGGAATAATAACCGGCGTGCTGTTATTATTATAAATATAAAAATAAGAATTTAGCGTACTCATCATAGAACCGTCGAAAGATAATTGTGAAGTACGAAACAAATAATTACCTGTTATATCCCATGTAGTTCCTTCTTTTCTTGAATTATCATTCCTAATCATTTTTCCAATATAATCTAAGCTCTCGGTAAATTCATCGCTTGAAAATTCTGTAGTTTTATTATAAAAATCCACATATTCATTAACATAGGAAAGGAAGAACTTATATGTTTCATCTTTATTTCCAAAAAGCGCATAACTATGGTCTTTGTCAGATAACCGTATCTCTAACTCTTTAAATGAAAAGTTAGTATTTTCCAGATTATATTTATCTAATATTTCCTGAGTTGTTATAAGTATATTGGGGCAATAAGCTATAGGTATAATATATCGCTTTCCATTGTAAATTCCGCAATCCATTATTGTTGAATTATAGTCATCAAAATCTATATCGGATTTGTATAATTCCGAAAGCTCATCTATATCCGCAAATGAACCGTTATCAATCAGCTTTTCAAAAGGTAATTTTTGATTCAATGAAATTATGTCGGGTCCTTCCCCCGCCATTATCTCCGTTGATATTTTTGTAAGCATAGTATCTTCCGAATCAAATTCCACAATTTCAATTTGATAGGACTCATCAAGGTTTTTAAGACAATAATTATTATATTTTTGTATCAATTCTACACAAACCGAATCTTCATTGTTTATGGTATAATATTTTAATTTTTGACCGTCTTCATTATTCTTTGAACAGGATGCAAAACATAATAATATTGCCAGCAATAAAAATATTGATGTTAATTTAATATACAACTGATATTTCACCTCAAACTTAATCAAGAAAAAACAGTTAATTCATACGGATAAGTAGCGAAATTAATATGCACTGAGTTAAATTCACTTCATTAATAATTGAAAGTAACATATGAACCCTTTGCAATTCCCTTTGCAGGGTCAAAATCTACTACAGTATCATCCTTAACTTTAGTTATAACTACATAATGCAATAAGGAATCGTCAATTATCACGTGTGCAATAGCAGGCAAAGGCAATTTATTAGTTAACACACTTTTATCCGCTTCAACAACTTTTTGCTAAAAACCAAAATGCTCAATTACCTTTACTAGTCCGTGTGCAGCTGGGTCGCAATCTGTTTCGTCATTTTGTAATATACATTTAAATCTAATCATAATATACCAGTTCATTCTGTTAAATAAATTTCCGTAGCAGCCGAGAGCTGACGAATAAACTTATCCTTTGATATACCTTTATTTATATAATTGTCAACAATGTCACCGATAACATTGTCATTATAATATGAATGTGACACATCTCGATACAAGGTGCAAGCGTTTACATTATCGGCAATGTCAATATATGCTTTCATAAAATCGTTGTCAATCCCGATAATTTTATTGTTATCATCCGTTCTTGAGCCGGCAACAAGCTTAGCATTATCGTAAACAGACATATTCACAGGAAAACTCAAACTTCCTGATGCTGTTGCACCAATTTCTTGAATTTCATCACTAAGAGTATATTTTATAAACGCAAGTGCTTGCTCCTTTAGTTTTGTATTATTATTAATTGCATATCCAGCCTGTATGTGTGCGGAATTAACATCTTTGTTTTTTGTCAATCCACGAAAGACTACAGGTGTTTCATTTATAGATTGATAATAAGAATAACTTCCTGCCATCAACGGAAATGACCGATTTATATACAATCCGTCAAACAATTCATTTGTATTGTTTTTTTGAGAAATCGTCAACATCTGCATCATTACATCTAAATTATCTTTAAATTCATCGGTATCAAAATACACAGCTTTATTTTCAAAATCAACATAGCTGTTTAAAAATCTGCAAAAGAGTTGCATTGGATAATCAAACCACAAAAAATCCGACAACTCATTAGATACAAATGAATAGCCTTCATCATTTGAAAAATAATTTTTAAATACATCTGAAAAATTACTGTATGTCAAAGAAAAGCCGTTATTTTCTTTTATATCGAAATTTTTCAATCTTTCTTCTGTAGATACCAATACATCAACTCCATAAAACAGCGGTATAATATATAAATCGTTATCATAAACTCCTGCGTTGAGTATGTTAACGTTATAATCATCAAGATTTATTGCATTTGAAGAATTATCATCTTTTAGCAAATCATAAATATTCATTAATGAACGGCTTTCAATTAATTTTTCAAAAGGCAATTTTTGACTAAGTGAAATAATATCAGGTCCACTTCCTGCCA
>ERZ780168.1715-NODE-1715-length-21466-cov-22.631825_pt1 | contig 21466 bp, 16 predicted proteins | sample MGYA00510981_ERZ780168 | MGnify/ENA primary metagenome ERZ780168 (study PRJEB29588, sample SAMEA2158769) | human gut metagenome | biome: human gut; feature: human-associated habitat; material: faeces | place: Denmark | collected 2008/2010 ...
CGATGAAGCGGGATAGTTGCTTTGCATTGTCAAAGTAGGTAAACCCTTCGGTGGTAAGGATCCGTATTGTAGCCTGCGAGGGCATTTTGTAGATGGGAGGATTCATCTTCTCCCCGTACATGGCGATCATGTAGGCGTCTTTTTCGTCGGTTTTGGTAACGGGCATCATCATTCGGGAAAAATGCTTGATCTGCTTTTTGGGGGGGGGCAAAACTGACGGCAATACCGTTCTGATGTAGCAGGTACAGCAGCAGCCGTAATTGCTGGTAGCTTCCATAACGCAATGATGCTCAGCGACAGCAAGCGTACCGATGAGCTCACGCATTCTCGCGGTTGTGTTAGGGAAAGTCTTAGTAGGGTTGCCGTTCGTTGATGGATAAGCCGCTACGAAACTGCTCTTGCTGATATCGATACCTCTGGAAACCATAATAAAAAACTTTAAGTGAAAATTACATCTTGTAAAACCATCGTCGCGGACATGGACTCTACTCGACTTCACGAACAGTTCAGCTTTAAGATGCAATGCATGGGGACGGAACGTCATAAACGGTTTCTAAAACCAATAAAAGCTCTGTCTTACTTCATGCTTGATACTCCAAAATCAATTCAATTGTTTAACAATGTATGACCAAAGATTGAAGAACTCAAAACAGGGAAATTGAATAATTTGAACTATATCTTCGGTCGCGTTTGATAACGACGAACTCCTCGTTGAAGATTCTTTTGACGATAAACCGGCTGCGGTTGTGTTCCAGTCCAGCCTCCGCAAGCATCCGGCAGAAACGGATATTTTGCTGCTCATCGAGCCGGAACGAGTACTTGTAACTGGCTTTTCTCTCTTTGTGCTGTTCTTCCATATGTCAAGGTTTAAGGGGGCGCGACTCGGGAGCGGCACCCGGCCTCGCAGAGAAGGACCTTTGTCGGACAAACACCGGTTTGTCGGACAAAGGTACACCTTGCTACCGTCCGGCGACGGTAAATGCGTCGAGACGACGCAGGGTACGACCGATGGTTCGAACCCCTCGGCCCGCGGTGCTTCCCGGGCTGCAATATTACAACGCTTTTCGCTTGATAACAAGTCGTTTGATCGGCCTGGAACGGCCTCCATGCGACATACGTCGAAAGCATCCGAAGGGATACTATCTTCGCTCCGCGAGATGAATGACAGCCCTCCTGCTATCATGCGATGACAGCTGTCTGTCACGGATGTACTGCTATCGATGAAGTACTGCTATCATGGACGTATATCCATCATAGCTCCGATTCATTGCACGAAGTAATTCATTCACTGACTTCATTCCGTCACGGACGCAAGTCATTCACGATACGCATCAAACTTCGTTTTGCCGATTATCTCCGTAACGACCAAAGCGAGCGGCCCGATAAGGGCCGCTCGCTCCGTTACCGTGCCGTCGGAGTCGGTATGCAGCCGGCTTCGTGCTCAACGGCGGGGTAATCTTCTTTTCCTCGTGTCGATCCGTCCGAGACCTCGACGACCTGTTATTCGGCCGAAGCCGCCGACGCCAGCCGCTCGCCGAAAGCCTCCATCGCGCGGCCGATGACCGTCTCGGAGAATTTGGCGTAGTGGCGCGTCATGTTGGTGTTCGAGTGCCCGAGAATCTTGGCCAGCACGTCGATCGGCATTCCGTATTCGACGGCCATGCAGGCGAAGGTGTGGCGGGCCACATGCATAAGTAACAGGAAAGCAAGCGATAACAAAAATGAGTAGATAAAACTTAAATGGTTGGTATTTAGCATATTCGCTGAATTCTGCCAAATGAGTAAAACGCAAAAAAAGGTAATTTATAGTATTCGTTCAGTTACCAAAGCGTTAGCTGTCCAGTTACCGAAGCATACAGGTAACGCAATGAGGAGTACAGAATCTATCACGATGGGCTATTATTCACTGGTCGTCAATGTTTTGCATATCTAAGAGCGCTTATAAATTAGGTAATTTTGCCATTAAAGAATAAGCGTATGAAAGTAGAAAAATTCAAGGTGTTGCTCTACCTGAAAAAGAGCGGTCTTGACAAGTTCGGAAAGGCTCCAATTATGGGACGAATAACGGTGAACAACACGATGGCGCAATTCAGTTGCAAGCTGTCATGTGCTCCAGAGTTATGGAATCCACGGGAGAGTCGGTTGAATGGAAAAAGTAAAGAAGCGGTGGAAACCAATGCAAAAATCGACAGGTTGCTATTGGCTGTAAACTCTGCCTTTGATTCTCTCGTGGAGCGGAAAAATGATTTTAATGCAACGGATGTAAAAGAAATGCTTCAAGGCAGCAAAGATACCCAAATGACATTGCTCAAGCTGTTCGACAGGCATATCGAGGAAGTGAAGTCCCGTGTGGGGATAGACATATCCCACCGTACACTTCCAAACTATATTTATACCCGTAACCGTCTTGCAGAATTCATAAATTGCAGATTCAAGGTGTCAGACCTTGCCTTTTGCCAGCTTAATGAACTGTTTATACGTGAATTTCAGGAATATGTAGTAATTGAGAAACGACTGGGAGTCCAGACTGTGCGTCACTATTTGGCCATACTGAAAAAGATTTGCCGTATCGCGTTCAAGGAAGGACATTCGGACAAGTCCTATTTTGAACACTACCAGCTGCCAAAACAGAAAGAGACACCACCGAGAGCATTGAGCAAGGATGATTTCGAAAAAATAAGAGATGTAGAGCTTACCGGCTGCCGCCCCGAACACTCTATTGTCAGGGATATGTTTCTTTTCGCCTGCTACACCGGAACTTCATATGTTGACGTAGTTGCAATTACTCCTGATAACCTATCCAAGGATGATCAGGGAGCGCCATGGTTGAAGTACCGAAGAGGCAAAAACGGACAACTGTGCCGTGTCAAGCTGTTGCCGGAAGCCGTGGTTCTTATTGAAAAGTACAAGGATGAGACAAGGGCTACCTTGTTTCCTGTCATCCCCTACCAGGCTTTGAAGTGGTGTCTTACAAGCATCAAAATGAAAGTCGGGATAAAAGGCCGTTTGTCATACCACATGGGGAGACATTCGTTCTCGACCCTTATGACATTGGAAAACGGTGTGCCGATTGAAACTGTCAGCAGGATGCTGGGACATGCGGATATAGGTACAACCCAAGTATATGCCCGTGTGACTCCCAAAAAACTTTTTGAGGACATGGACAAATATATCGAGGCGACAAAAGACCTGAAACTGATTCTATAACTCTTAAAATATTTAAACAATGCGAAGTACATTTTCAATTCTCTATTATATTAACCGAGGCAAGGTCAAAGCCGACTGGACAACAGCCATCATGTGCCGTATCACGATTGACGGCAAGAGCAGTGTATTTACTACCGGATATTATTGCAATCCTGAATGCTGGAATACCAAAAACGGAACGGTAAAAGATGGCAGGACAAACGGTCTTCTTGCGAACCTACGGGCAAGGCTTGAAACTTCTTACATGAACCTGTTAAAGGAAACGGGTATGATAACTGCTGAAATGCTGAAAAACGAAATAACATGTGTAGGGACTGTTCCTGTAACTCTTTTGAAAACCGGAGAAGAAGAACGCGAAAGGTTGAGAATCCGTTCCGTAGCGATAAATTCTACCTCATCTTACCGTCAGTCCAAGTCTACTCAGGCATACCTGCACGAATACCTGCTTTCTATGGGGATGAATGACATAGCTTTTGAAGACATTACAGAAGATTTCGGTTGGGAATACAAACTATATCTGAAGGGTAAAGGTTGCGGTGCGAGTCACATCAACCACTGTCTTACATGGCTGAACAGACTGATATATATTGCCGTTGACAGGGAGGTTCTCCGTTTCAACCCGCTTGCGGATGTACCTTACGAGAAAAAGCCTACAGGTAAATTGAAACATATAAGCAGGGCTGAGTTGCAAAGGATTATGGAGCAGCCTATGCCGGAAAGATTGCAGGAACTTACCCGCAGGGCTTTCATATTTTCCTGCTTCACCGGATTGTCTTACGTTGATGTTAAACGGCTCTATCCTTCACATATTGAAACGACTTTAGACGGAAGAAAGTACATCCGTATCAACCGTAAAAAAACGGATGTGGAGTCATTCATACCTCTTCATCCCATAGCTGAACAGATATTGGCTATGTATAACACAACGGATGAAAGCAACCCCATATTCCCATTGCCAAAACGTGACATGTTATGGTACTGCATACATGAAATAGGCATCGTGGCCGGTATAAAGGAGAATTTGAGCTATCACGCCAGCAGGCATTCGTTCGGCACTTTGATGCTTTCTGCAGGTGTCCCGATAGAAAGTATAAGTAAAATGATGGGACACACGAGTATTAAAACGACACAAGGATATGCCAAAGTAACCGATGATAAAATATCCGAGGACATGGACAAGCTGATTAAACGAAGACAAGAGCAAAAGAACAATCCCGGACAGTCGTCCGTTCCCTCTGCCGTCCATAGAAGTTAGTACAGACTCTATTGAAAGCGAAAAGGTCAGGCGGCTTTGCCGTTTCGGGCTGAATCTTCCTCTTTCAGAGCGTATTCAGCCCGAAAACCTTTTCCCTTTCACGTCTGTACAATGGATACCGACGGCAGCGGAAACAAGCGACTGACGGAAAAGTCAGAAGAAAAATATAAAACAGCATATAGATGGAAATTAAATCACATCCGATTCTATTTCTATATGCTGTTCCCATTACTTAAGAAGGATATTTTTTAGAAATACAATAAAGTGGGCAGACGGTAAACTGCGCTCCCTCCAGAAAAATCAATTTTTGTTTTCTGCAGCTTTGGCTGTTATTCTCATCTGTTCGGCAAGAGTCATCACATTTGGGATACTGTCATGCGAGAGTAAAATGATGATTTTTCCACTTATTTTTTCTATTTTCCGCTATTGTAAATGACATCAAGTAGCTCATTTGCAAGTTTACCATCTGTGATTTTAATAATGTTATCTTCCTCTGTTACATAGCCAAGTATATTGATACTGCCATACCAGACCGTGGACCTATCTATGATACACGAGGATAAAGATAGTTTAGGTACAATCTTTACATATAATCCCAAACTTTTTAGATAATTCGTCTGACTGCTTTCCTCTGATGTAAGAATTGCAACTTGAACACCACTTGCATGAAGCTCTCTGAGCATTTTAACAAATGTGTTTCGTTCTGTATGATAGAGTTTTGGAGAGGATATGACAATAGATTGTCTTGAACTTTTCAAATTTTGCATAAATGCCAAACGGAATGTGTTACCATTGAAAATCTGTCCTTCATATGATGATGTTTGTAAGTCATCTGTATTATCAAACAGTGTCTGAGTATCTTTTGACAGTACCCGATAACCGATGGCAGAGTATCCTTTTAGGCGTTTACGATACATATTCTCACAAACAGGTTCGTGTATATCAATATAGTCATAAATACGAACATCTTTCTTTCCCTCATTCTCACGGTGCAAACGTCCGGCATATTGTGCCACCAATCCTTTCCATGAGATTGGCAGTGCCAAAAGCAGTGTATCAAGTCGTGGATAGTCAAATCCCTCTCCCACATATTTTCCCGTGGCTACTATTACAAGAGGGGCGTCTTTGGGGATATCTTGTAACTTTTGCAGCGTTTCTCTCTTGTTCTTTGCACTCCCTTCTCCTGTGAGTTGTATGATGTTGATGATATGTTGCTTCAACATTTCGGCAAGCAATTCTACATGAGAAGTTCTGGCAGTAAGTATTATAGGTGTTCGACCTGCCGCTACAACATTAAGGACATCCTCTACAATAAGATTATTTCGTATTTCCGATTCAGCGAGGGATTGTGATAGTTCCGTAAACGATTGCTTGTCATCGGTAACAGGTCTGTAAGATGTAAATCTCGGCACAAGATAACGCTGGAACGACTGCTTCTGTATCTGCGCCTTGGCATCGGCAGAAAAACGAATCGGACCGCATTGCATGAAGATTATAGGCTGCAAACCATCTTTACGGATTGGAGTGGCAGTAAGTCCATAGACATAATGTGCCGTAACATGCTTTAATACATTCTCAAATGTTATGGAAGATACGTGATGACACTCGTCTACAATGACCATCCCGTATCCTTTTATAAAAGGCTTGACTTCGTCATTTTCAAAACACGACTGCATAAGGGCTATATCAATAACACCATGCAACGTGTTAGAGGTAGAATCAAGACACCCGACTGGAGAAAATGCCTTCTTCCTTCCTCGTTTCTTGGAAATCTCATCTTCTGTAAAATCTATGTCAAGAAATTCAGACAGACGTTCATGCCATTGCATAAGCAATGCCTTGGAGTGTACCAGAATAAGAGTATTTGTCTTTCTTCGGGCAATCAGAGCCGCGGCTGTAACAGTCTTTCCAAAGGCTGTCGTTGCAGACAATACACCATTGGAAAATGGCATGAGGGCATTGATGGCATCCAACTGTTCATCGCGTTCCTTTCCTTTGAATGTTACGCCAATAGGTTTACCATGATTTGTATTATCAACTATTTCATAATCAATTTTGAGGGAATACAGCATGTTGATAATGGCATCCTCACACCCTCGAGGCATTGCAAGATATTCATCGGTAAAATCTGCACGGCAGATAATACGAGGAATGTTATATGTGGGAATACGCATCGCCTGTTTGCTGTAAAATTCAGGATTTTTGAACGCCGCAATATGTTTCAAATGATTACTAACCTTATCTGAAATAGATTTTAATGGAATATATATCCTGTCTGATTTATGTATTATAAGCCTGCCGTTAAAGTCTTCCTGTGTCGCATCTTGTATGACTGGTATTTCCCACGGTTTATTTTCCGAAGATGTGGCCAATGTTCCAAAATCTTCCTGCTGATGCTGTGTCAATAATGTATCTACGGTACTTTCATCTATTTTTCTTACATTGTACAGGTATGCCCATTGATTCTGGAACGGAAGAAACTGATCATCTACAAAAACGCTGTTTCCTGCTTTTCTGGCTTTTCCTTGCAATGGTAACGCAATGAGATTGCCGAATCCGCCTTCCGGTACTTTATCCTGATTGGGAAAGAAACGATCGTATGAATCGAATGTCATCCGCCCATTGCGCTTCATGGCTTCCGTAAGAATTGTATTGCCTAATTTCCTTGCTTTGCAGGCCGGTATGGGTTCATTAAAGAAAGTCCACACATGAGCGCCATTGCCAGAGCGTGAGCGTTCTATACTGAACGGAATTCTCCACTCTCTACAAATGGAAATAAATGCCAATACATCGTTCTTATATCCATGAGTACAATTCTTGTCATCAAAATCAGCACACAGGAAAGAACATTTATTATCAGAAGTAACAACGTACAGACCTATAACATCGCATCCGTTCTCATCTTTACCTTCCAGATGTCGGTATATGTCTTGATTGGTTAACGGGGCAAAATTGCGGTTGGGACACTCTGCACATTTATGCTTTTTCTTGTCACATATTCCTCTGCGCCATTCGTTGATACATACAGGTTGGTAACCACCCTTTTCTGTGGTTTTGTTGAACCATCGTCGTGCAAAAACATCATCCCGTCCCTTGAAAAAGTTACGGAACAATGCAATTTTCTCATCAAGAGAGAGTTTGATTGGAGGATATGTTATGGAAGAAAATGCTGCACTTTCATCAGCACGTTTGATGGAGGAATACACTATACCATGCTGTGAAAGTATTGACTTAAGTTCTTCATTTTCAGTAAGTAGGGCATTGTATTTAATGATAAGCGCATTGTATTTCTCTTGAAAACTGTCCATCTGTTATTTTGTTGCCATTAAACCACACAGTAATGCAATTCCAAAACTCAGAAACGTTCCGGCAAGGACATATTCTGTTTTTGCTGTATCCGTGTCTTTGAATCGAAGTATGGATTTTGCCGCTATGATAAAACCGATTGCTTCATATTGCCCAATGATAACGAATATGATTGTAAGAATGCGCTCTAAATTTCCAATCAACGCTCCTGCATTTTTGATATTTTCACAAGATTGTGTCTCTCCAACTTGATATTTCTTTAAGACCAGCTTGATCAGGATGTTTGCAGGCTTGATGCACAATAGTAACGCCAATATGAACAAAGGTATAGAGTAGGTACCATTGCAATCCATTGATTGGATTGGCAACTTTGTTGTAGAGTCAAAGAAAAATGTCACTATAATCAATATCGCCAAATGAGCAACCTGATCAATCACAAAATTCCATAATCCTTTGGGGCTATATGTTTTGATAACATCTATCACCAGATGAGAAAAAGCAATGGCAAGGGCATAAAATCTGAATTCATAAATAGGAACAACTGCCCATGATACCACGCCGATAATAAGCGAATGCACATACAGGAACCAGCTTTTGAACTTCCTTTCCTCTTTCTGTGCACAGTATTTATCATTTTGCAGGTAAAAATCTCCTATAACATGTGCCAATAACAGACTTAAAAACAACCAATTATTCATATTCTTTAAAATTTATCTGTTCAAAATACTTTATAGATTCTTCTATACAATACCATTTTGTAGCTGTAGAAGCATTATTTACACTGGCTTGGGATATACCCAGTTTCTTGGCAATGTCTGCCTCTTTAAAACCAAGCAGTTTATAGTAAACGACTTCACTTTGGCGCACAGTCATATCATTTAATATGGCATCGGTCAAAAGAGCTATAGTTTGTAAAGGGGCAGATAATTGCTTTTTACTTGTATGAACAGACATCGTTCCCTTATTAAGGGAACTCATCTCCTCAAGCGCACGTCCTGACAGATATATAGCCTCACCATCCCAAATGCCTTGTTCGGTATTCACTATTCTCATATCTCCAATACCAATGGCCATTCGTATTCCGTATGTATGGAAATTTTTCGTCTTTTCATTTTTAGCTGTGGAAAAAGATTTGATGCAGGATTTGATTATAAAGGCTATCCGGAATACGTTTGATACATTCTGCATTACACACTCTATATAGTCCCCTTTTATTTGGCGACCTTCAAAATCAGGATAACTCACTTTTAACAAGCTAAATAATGATTCTATCCTTTGCTTTAATCCTATAGTTTCATTCACGGACAAGGAAGTGGACGAAACTATATCCGCTGAAATTGTTGCAAACATATTATTGTCCATTGATTTGATAACAAAGGTATGAATTTTCTTTTATTCCGCCAAATTATAGACCAAATAACCTATAATCGTAGAATATAGACAAATAAGTCTATAAAGGTAATTTATATACAATATGAGCTATAGCAAAAATCTGCACCATTTCCATAGGCAAATGATGCAGATTATAGAGCAAGACAAACATATCCATTATTTCCTGTACGCCTCCTTGTACCCTTTCATCAGTGTCTTTTCTATGTCAGAAGCCCGGTAGAGAATCTTGCCGCCTACCTGTGTGTAAGGCAGAATGCCGTTGTTGCGGTAGTCCTGCAGGGTTCTCCGGCTTACTTTCAGCAGGAATGCCACTTCCTTGTCCGTCAGCAATTCATCGCCATAGGCAGACGGTTGCCGTTTTTCCAACAACTTTTCGAGCAGGGCCAACAACCTGTCGAAATTCGAGTGGAACGCCTTTACCCACTCGTGGTCCTTTTCTCTGATTTCATTACTCATACACGTTTGATATTGAGTTATACATTATTCTTGAAACTCACTCAAATGGTCGTTCCTTTCCAGCGGGCTTCCTTACGTTTGTCCTCCACGTTTCCGACTACCCGCTCCACATCATCAGGACGGTAGTAAGTCCGGTTCCCGATTTTGGTAAAGGCAAGCGTCCCGTTATCCCTTAAGGTCTGCAAGGTTCTCGGACTGATACGCAACCTGCGGCAGACCTCGTGGTTGTCCATCCATTCACTTGTTTCCTTCCCGCCGTGTTCGCGGCACAGACTTTCCACCCGCTGCACGAAGCGATCCAGCTTGGTGGCAATCTCCTCGAAAGTTCTTTTTTCAAAGCTGATGATTTCCATTGTCTTCTTTATTTTCTAGTTAAACATATATTCAAAATTCCGGAACAGAACAGGTCTTTTACAGCCGATATGCCATCATGTATCATCGTCCTATTCTCGGTTGGAAATATGACTGTTTTTTCTGTTCCCACTACAAATAAAAGCAGTAGAAATCACACTGCAATGGATTTTCAGACCGGTGACGATGCGTTGCCCGGAATGACATCATGTTACATCTCAACTGCATACAATGAGCTTTCTTTATAAACAGAATTTGCTTGAACAATCCGGTATGGAGAAATCACTCCGGCAAATCACGGCAGGCAGCACCGACCGCCCAATCAGTATTGTGCATAGGGTAACATAATTGCCACGGTATCTCCATTTGCTTGATTCTGTTCACTATACACATTTCCTTTGCTCACGACAACGAGTCAAGGTGCGCACCGAGACCAGTGAGTAAACCGATTAAAATCAAAAATGTATGGTAACAAAAAAGAAATTGACCAAAGAAGAATGGGAGGCCATGACAGGTACGGATATGTCACTCATACTCCCGTCAGATGGCAGCATTGAGACTGCCAGGGAATCATCCTTGAATGATATAGGAAAAGAGAAGTCAGAAGGAACGGTAGAACAGACCGACACCACATCCGAGAACCTGCAACCATCAACAGGAAAAGAAGAAGCCGTTCCAACGTCTCAGCGTCGTATAAGCAGCAGGCAGAGGAAGCTTTCCCTGGACGAATACCGGAAAGCCTTTCTTCAGGTCCCGAGAATCGAAGACCGCAAGCCCGTGTTTGTTAGCGGCGAGGTACGTGACAGGCTGGACGAGTTTGTCCGCAGGTTGGGAGGACGCAAGATGAGCGTTTCAGGACTGCTTGAGAACATTGCCCGACAGCATCTTGAAATCTACTCGGAAGACTTCGAGCAGTGGAGAAAACTGTGATATTTTCCTGAATGACAGACTTACTGACTCCAGTCATTACAATATTCAGACAGTCTGTAGCCGACCTGAGGGGGTAACGGACAAAACTTCAGTTTTGGGAGTTAGCGAGGTTATCTTTCGGGCATCCCGAAAACCTCGCTCCACTCCCGAAGAGTGGAGGCAATCCGCTCCCGGTGTTCGCAGATTGTGAGAAAAAGAATAATCAAAAATCAAACAAAGAAAATATGAATGACAGAAAGAAAAACAGACCGAGGGGACGCCCAAAAGTAAGCGGAGTGTGCAAACTCAGCAAAGCCGTTACAGTGAAATTCTCCAAGATAGACTATGAACGGTTATGCCGACGCAGCAGACAGGCCAACCTCACGCTGGCGGAATTTCTCCGCGTATCAGCCTTTGAGACGACGATAACGGCCAGGCACTCGGCCGAAGAGACAGCCGTCATACGCAGCCTTACGGGTATGGCAAACAACCTGAACCAGCTGACCCGACTGTCCCATCAGGCCGGGTTCCACCGTACCCAAAGGATAGTGACAGAACTCCTGCAGAAACTCAAGGAGATTATTGTCCGGTACAGGTACGGAGAAAGGAGGCCGTCATGATTGGCAAAATCAAGAAAGGGAAATCCTTCGGCGGCTGTATCCGCTACGTGATGGGCAAGGACAACGCGGCAATTATTGACTCAGATGGCGTATTGCTGGGAAATATCCGGGAAATAACGGACAGTTTCAACTACCAGTGTGAGCTTAATCCGAAGATAAAACAGCCTGTCGGACACATTGCATTGAGTTTCAAACCTGAGGATAAGGCATTGTTGACGGATGAATTTATGGCTAAAATAGCCCGGGAATACATGGAACTGATGGGGATAAAAAACACTCAGTTTATTCTGGTAAGACACCATAACGCAGACAATCCGCACTGTCACCTGGTTTACAACCGCATAGGATATGACGGCAAGGTAATCTCTTCCCAAGGCGATTACAAGCGTAATGAAATCGCCACGAAACTGCTTAAGAACAAGTACGGGCTGACATATGCCGAGGACAAGGGCAAGACTAATGTGGAGAAACTCCATGCTTCGGAGCGTGTGAAATACGAAATCTTCAATACCGTTAAGGCAGCTTTGAGGCATTCCAAAACATGGAAAGAGTTCAACGATTACCTGCTTCGCCGTGGCATCAGGCTGGAATTTGTAAAACGTACCAAGGAGATAAAAAAGCCGGATGACATACAGGGAATCCGGTTCACCAAGGACGGGCAGACCTTCAAGGCCTCACAGATCAGCAGGGAGTTCAGCTTTGCCAGACTGAATGCCCAATTGAGTTGGAAGCCTTCGGAAACCCAACAGGAATCCGAACATAAGGTGCAACAAAGGATACCGAACGGAGGCCATCTTTTCGAAAGTACGGGACCGGGACTGTTCAGTCCGACAAATGGCACCGCTCCCGAAGAGCTGTTATCTCAAGAAGAACTCTTGCGCAAACGCAAGAAAAAGAAAAAGAGGAAAGGATTCGGGCTGTAGCCTGTCCTTTCTTCATTCAAATTATTCATTAACATTAAAATTGCAGGAATATGAAATTGGAAGAATATATCGAGAGCATCTTCGGATGCCTGGAAAGAATCGAAAACAAAATCAACGGGCTGTCCGCTCCCTTGCTGGAAGGTAACAGCCCGACAGTTAACAATGAAAAGGAAAAGGATGAGTCCGTGCTGAATGAAGTCAAGAATGGTCATGAGACATTTCGCAAATTGTTGGCTCGCATGTGCGAGGGACTTGCCGCCATCAAGAACGATATGATTTCCATGGACAGGAAAAACTCGTCACAGGAAAGACTTGGACAGGTCTTGTCGGAAATGCGTGATGAACAGCGGCAAAATCAGGAGAAAGTGGAAAACCTGTTTTGTGAGACCAATGACACAATCAGAAAGAATGCCGTCAAGACAAGCAACATCAACCATCATTTCAGCCTGAGCATAAAATCCCCGTACATCCTTGGGAGTTTTTCCGTGATGTTCGCGACAATCGTGATTCTGTCCGTGGCTCTCTATTTTTCGGTGAGGACAGATAACGTGCAAGTCGATAATGATCTGAAATATCGTTATGTCAAGATGAAAGGAGAGGCTACACCCGAACAACTTGTAGAACTTGAGAACCTCTTCGGGCCGAACCGGAACAACGGACAAATCAGGCAGATACGTGAGGACGTGGAAGCCTACGAGGAAACTATACAGAGAAAGGCAGCATTGACCGAGCAGGCACGGCTGAAGGATCAGGCCGCAAGAGAACTGGACAGCAAGGCGAAATCCATCAAGGACAAGTCTATTACGGACAAACCTAAAAAGTAAGCCCATGGCCAGTGTTAAGATAAAAATTAGACTTTATACAGCCATATAGCTCTTTCATTTAATACTAATACTTCCCTGAAAGATGGGATATTTAAATGAAAAAGCCATAATACTGCCGTAGATAAAGAGTGTATATGTATAATCAATCTTCTATACAAAATTCGTAATCAGATAAAAATATATCAGATTTTATATACTTTCGCTTTTTGAAGAGTAGATTTAAAGGACTCTTAAAAGAGGCGTATCATTACTCAATACAAAGCTTGATACGCCTTTTCTTTTAGAATGTTCAATTTTAATATTTTGCACACTATCACGTTCCATATAATGTTGGTTAATATCTGCTCTGTTATATCTGTTTATTATAAAAGTATAATTTTATATGCAATCGCAATGCACAGAGCGATATTTGTTGAGACATTTCTCAATTTTAGTCTTAATGCTCATTCTGTATTTATCTGGAGCTAGGACTTCAACATCAGGTCCAAAAGCTAGAATTAATTGGTCAAGTTCTCGTGTTGGTATTACTTTGATGGTAACTATGCACTTGTATTCATCAATAATTTCCTGTGAGGTGTGCAGTGGCTTTGAAACAATGTATTTAAATCGTTCTGAACTAAATTGCAAAATAATTGTTTCGGCTTCCTGTACTTCATAAGGCACCGATACCCCTACAATATCATCAAAGTAAGAGTTAAAATCCACAAGGTCATTTTTACAGAATGGTACATCACTTCTACTTATCCCTTCAATTCGGTCAAGGGCTCGGTTGACAATATAATCTCTCCCATTAATACGTCCGAATATGAACCATCTGTTATTATATTGTTTCATATAATATGGATGAAGCACATTCGTTGAACTAATGCCTGCGTGTGTTGTGTAGCTTACTTCGAGGGGCTGGTGATTGATTGTTGCGTCTATGAGAGTTGAAAGGTATTCAAGCCCTTTTAAACATGAGTTACACTGAAATGAAATAAGATTTTCTCTATCCGATTTTACTCCAAAACGAAGTTCTAGATTGGAGATAACATCTTCAAGCCAAGCATTACCAGTAACTCCACGATATTTACTAAGCATTTCAATTATCGAGCGTAAAGAGTTAACCTCGGTAACCGATAGACCATTCTGGTAGATTGAATAGTTTGGCTCAGAATATCTGTAGTAGCATTTCTTTCCTCCAAATGGTTTGGCATCAAGATAGATGTTATCGGGTAGCATCTTTCTTATGGCATTTAGGTCACCTCGTAACTGACGCAACTTGATGGTAGAGTCCGAACCTTCCAATTCATAAAGATGATTGTTGACTATTTCAAGGAGATCTTCGATAGTATATTTCTTATTCCAGTCACTGAAGCATCTGTCCAGCACTTGATAACGATACTGAGCGTTTCTATTTTCTGACATTGTTAGAGTTGCTTATATGAGATGGTGTAAAGTATTCCGTTTCCTATCTGCTGTTTATTGAACAGTTCGAGATCTATATTCCAATCTTCTCTGAAATCGCGGTCGGTGCATTCAGCGTTATCTCTTCCAAATGGTGCCCATCCTTTTGCTATACCTGCATCTGGACGTATACAGACCTCTGCATTATCCGCTTTAACCGTCAGACACCGTTCATGCTCAACATAACCTGTATCTTGAATTTCCGGTTCTATTCCGGTCAGTTCAAATATAGCATCCTTCAGGAAATGATTTCTCTTCTTACCGTTGGCAAAATCTTTTATAGCATTTACTGCCACATCTGAGTCATTAATTGAGACGATATTTGTGACGATAACCTTAATTGATACCAAAACTAAGTCTGCTTCATTCTTCAGACTGGAAATCATTTTTGCCAAAAGCATACAGCCTAAGGGCGTTTTTAGGTATCTATCAGAATATTCAATAGAAACAGCCTTGCCTCGTAGGTTAGATATTATTCTATTCCAATTACCAGTTTCCGGAGCTTTCAGAGAATCAAAAAAACGACCCAACGAGCTGTGTTCTCTTATTCTATATTCGAACATAAAGGAAGAATCGTCCGATGAAAAGGCGCTCAACAGTTGCATTCTATTTATGTCGGCATAGGACAATGAATTTGGCTGTGTGGTTATGAATACATCTCCACTTCCCCAATTCTTAGAATAGGATGTATCAATATTTTTCCCAAAGTATGTTTTGACGATTCCGTCATTCATAATCACGACCATCAACGGAAATAATCCTGTCGGCAGTGTGTTTTCAAGACATTTAAAGTTGGTTTTAAATACCTCCGCAATTAAAGTTGCACTGTCAGCTGACGAGAGCGATTTTACATCTGGTACGCTTGGCAGTATAAAGGCAACGTCAACTCCTTCTAGAGATAGTTCTGTGAGAATTTTTATAAATGGGAATGTTTCCGCATCCCATTGAGAAATGTTGTCGTCGACAAATATTCTGATACCAGAGATGTCCTTGTTCCGTGTGAGCTGATAAAACTCGGTCGTGATGTCTGATGTCACAGCATGAGAATCAGGCATTAAATAAATAATTTCCTTTGGGGCAACACGGGCCTTGACTTCCTGTCTTAACCATTCTAGAGCCTTGGGCCGGTTAAGATAGTTCGTATACCATTGCGATCTGCGATCTATAAGGCACTTCGTGCAAGACCGTTCACAGTCGCATCTTTCAAGAGTCTCCAAAGCCATTTTTAGGACTTCATCTTTATATTCTCGGAAGAGTAATGAATAACCTGCACCACCGAGAGCAGTATCATATATGAAAATAGAATGATTTATGCCATCATAGCCGAATTCAATCTCTCCATCGTTGACTCCGAGCAGCTCCGTGAGTTTACGGCTAAGAATCACGCCGAGAGAATAGAGTGTCTCTGTGTCTTCTACCAGATTGTTGTCCTTGTCATAAAACTTGATCTCAACAAAGTCAGTCTGGTATCTTCCGACCAACAACACATGACGTCTTACTGCAGCACCGTCATTTTCGCCACCGGGACAAGAGGTCGAAGCTAGAAGATGTTTATGGTGCGACAGCATCCGCTCTGTGGAGTCTGGTGATTTTTCTGATTTCATTCTACCGCAATAAGGACAGAAAGCATATCCATACCCACTCGTTCCTTTATTATAAAAGAGAATCTCAGACCTTGGCGTTGAACAGCGGATAGACATTTTTGCAGAATTTGTCTTCAGAAGCCAGGCATCCATTTCAAGCAAAATAGGCTGAATGAAATTCATACTGCCGAGAGAGTCCATTTTTCGTGTCGGGGTCGAATCCCATGCTACGGAGAATGCAGCAGGTTCAACGACCTCTGTAAAACGCTGATCTGTCGATAGTGAGATGTCCTTTATGCCATGCATAGTTCCATGCCGACCGCACTTGGGACAATCCGTCTTAGCACTTCCATAGATAATAGTTGTATAACCACAATGAGTGCAATTTTGTATGATATACCTTGAAGTGCTGTCATCGTATTTTGTCTTCAGACGAATACCATTGGGCTCATAGACCCATTCGTTTTTCACTACTGGATTACCGGGAGCATAAGAGGAGATGGCCTGACTTATATGCAATGTCGGTGAGTTACCGTCAACCTTTTCCTTACCACCTAGCAGACACTCAACTAGTCCTAAGGGTAAACCTGCACTTGGCAGAAAAGAATTTTCAGCAAGATATGACAACATCGAGGTCTTTAAAAGATTTTCCTCTTGTTTCTCTATAGCTTTGATAGCATTGGTCGTTCCTGATTCATTCTTCAGAGATTCAATCGCCTTTGCAAGAGCTCCTTTATGAGCATCAAAGACATTGTAAACAGCAACTATGTCTTTCTTGACTACTTGTGCGGCATCCGCCAATGTTATCTGAGCAAGACTTGTTCCCTTGATTAATTTTGAATATGGTTCTTGAAGACGTTCAACCTTTCCGCTGATTACACTATCAATATAATTTAGAAACTTATCAAAGAAAGACATCCCTTCTGCCGTGACAAAAAAGTCCCTAAGAGTTGCCGTAACCCTGATTCCCCCTTGATCTGCTACAAAGGATGCGAATACCATCGCATTAACATGACGTTGAATCAACTGACGGCTTTCCAATTTTAACAACGGAGTTTCTGTTACATGTGTAATCGGATAATCTGGATTGTTCCATGTATGAGTTCCAATAGGATTGGGAGCACAAACAGTTAAAGCCAAGGCTTTAGTTTCATTTCTTCGTCCTGCACGTCCCGTACGCTGAAGGTAGTTTGATGATTTTGGCGGCACATTATTCATGACGACTTCTGTAATACCACCAATATCAACCCCCATCTCCATTGTTGTTGAGCAAGAAAGAATATTGATTTTCCCCTCATTAAACTCTCTTTCGTATCGGTCAAGATCTTCTGACGATTGCTGAGCAGAATGTTCAGCTGATATAAAAATCGGTTTTGAAGCAAATACTCTGGAGTTCATAACCCCGAACACACCAGCAGCCTTTTGTTCAAAGAAGTTCTTCTCAATCCATTCCATGACATTCTTTTCTGTCTGATCCGCAGACTTGAATGGGAAAAGCGGATTTACAAACTCCGTCTTGATTTTGAATCTATCGAAATTTTCACGACCGATGTAACCGTTCATTCTTGGGCTATAGCCACAGAACGGTGCATCTATAATAACATTGTCAACAGGACAGAGATAACCTTTTTCGATAAGTTGCAGCTTAACTTTATCCCCCATGAGATCGAGCATATATCCTTGATTTTCTACATCTGTTGCTTCAAGAACATTTTGTCTCAGAAAATCCCATGCGGCATCAAGCATTGAGTTGATGTCAGCAATCTTTATCTGATTGATTTGAGAAATATCATCATAACCTAGAACTGCACATAGAAGAAGAACGAGTCTATTCTGATTCTCATTAATCCCTTTTGAACTTACATTGACTTTAAACCATTTCGATACAGGGCTCCCATTCTTCCTCAGTTCTGAATTTGAAGGATATATAGGAGAACAGTACTTATTTTGTGTAAGGTAATCTTTATAAGCTCCAGAAAGCATATAATGACGACCTCCACGAATGACATAATCCATACAAATCTTGAGAAAATTCTGCCAGTCGGTGTCTGTACATCTTTTCTGAATGAGTGCTGGGCATTTCGCATTTTTAAGTGCTGGATAGACAAGACGTACGAATCCCATCGTTTCCAATGAGTTCGCCCGTTTAGGAATCCATCCGAATTGGTCGACAAGAAGTGCTTTCAGATAGTCCGTTGCATTCTTGAAATTTTTTCTGCCACGTGCTTTATCAACATGTTCATACAACTTCTTGAAATTTGAGTCATTTTCAAGAGACTGGCTTATTTGCCCCCATGACACCTCCTCTGGATTGGGGATTACTGGTGTGCCATTCTTTTTTTCTTCAAGTCGTTTAAATTTTTCAAAAAGTAAGGTCGGAAGATGTTCCCGAATACTCAGATATGCATTGTATTCTGCTTCCTCATCAGGAGTCAGACCACCAGGTTTCACATCATTCAAACGCATGTCGGCAAGTTTATGAAAAATGGAAGCTCGAATCCATGAACGTTCTACATCCTGATTAAGTCCCATCGCAGAACGTGCAGACCCTTGACGGCTATCGGTAAATGTTATATACTTTCGGCCTTCATATACAACGTCTGCGTCATTACTGTCAATGGGTTCAGCATTATCAAGAAGCAATGTTGCTAAAGTACGTCCAATTTGAGTAGCACTTATTCTGAGATAATCAAGGTTTTTAAACTCGCTGAGATTATTGCCACAATGAGGACAAAGAACGTGATTATCTCCTGAGTGTCGAAGAGATTGATATATTACAGGAATACTTTCTTCACTTTTTAAAGAAGTAAAACACTTGTTGCTTCTATTGTCTTCAGGGACTAGTTCTATTTTACCATTCCGATGATTGAAGATGTGATATGTTCTATTCGCATTTTTCCTTAGACATGCTTTCTTCGGAATGGCGAAAAAGAAGCGAGAAAAGCCATCCGCCTCATTTTGCTCAACATCTTCTATATTTCCCATATCTTCCAAATCAATGAGATCTTCCTTTTGCTCATAGAAAAGACTCTTGTCAAGATCAATTACATTGGTGTGCATCCTAAATCCCTTAGTTGTGCTTGTTTCACCCACTATAATGGGAGAGCCGCAAGACGAACATGTAGCAAGTTCCAGCATCTTTGATTTACAAACTGGACAATTCATATTTTGATATGTTGTCAGACTTCCTATCGACAATCTATATTCCTTATGACGCTGACAATCGGGATTGGTGCAAACATACACTCCACTTATCGATCTAACAAATAAATGAGCACGTGTTGGCAATAAAGCTCCAAGGCCGCCTCCGTTGTTTATACCTTTCACTTTTTCCCCGAGAGCATCTATTATTTCCAATGAGGTATCCACATTTTTCCCAATTCCTTTATCAAGCATACGACCGATTTCCTTTGCTTTCAATACCGGCGAAGAGTTAAGCTTTTTTCTCAACTTCTCAATATCAGAATAACTCAATTCGATACTAAACTTTTTGTTTATTTTGGACAATTGATCTTCTGCAATTCCCTTGTTTAGTTCTGGAATAATGCGCTTGCCACTAATTATTTTTATATCTTCAAATGGTTTTCCAGTGAGTTGAGACACAAAAGTTTTTAGCTTGATCGTCGTTTTGGGGTCACTTTCATCCCTGATAGTCGCTGATGTTACAGCAAAATTCACTTGATCAATAGTTACGCCAAAAGCATCTAGTACACGACGGATTTGCAATGATAATTCAGCGGCTGAAGAGCCAGTATAAGTATGTGCTTCATCTAAAAGAATCCATTTGAGCTTCCCTTTGGATTTTTCCAAGATTTCACGGTCTTCTGCTCGTACCAACATATAGTTGAGCATAGTTGGATTAGTAAAGAGAATCTGAGGCGGAGTTTTCCTTATTTGAGGCCTTGTTACGAGCTGTGGATAATGAGATGCAGTATATCTGTCAGACCGATTTTCTTTGTCGGTCTCTCCATTATATATCGCATAGGTAACCTTTTCGGGAAGAGCTTTGCACCAAGCATGAATACGTTTCTGTTGGCTTTTCATCAGTGCATTCAAAGGATAAAGGAATATGGCCTGAACACAATTTTTTTCATTGGTTTTAGCCAAATCTTGCAACACTGGTATCATAAAACACTCTGTTTTACCTGATCCTGTTCCGGTAGTCACGACAATGGTTTGTGGTCGAGAAGAAAGCATAGTTCTCCAGCTTTCTGTTTGATGCTTATAAGGATGCCTGTCTAATGGAAATCTCAAATCCTTGTCAACTTCTTCGCTACTCAGTGCATTAACAAATGAAGGAGTTAACAATCTGAGTTTAGAAGAATGTTCCTCAAAACTGTCGGCACTCTCCTCCCAAGGGAATATTGATTGGAATACAGGTTCTGCAAAAAGAGGCTCATCCTTAGTCAAAATCCTCTTGATATATTCTTGTTCTTGGGCTTGACCCTTGAACCAAAGAGAGGCAAGAGAATCTATTAATAATTCCTTGGCCTTATTGTAGAATGAAAAATAATTCATATTCATTTGTTTACAATTTGTTTTACTGTCCCAATGAATATCTCACTGTAGGTTTCTTTAAAGTATTTTCGGTAAAAATTAATGATACGAGCATAGTCTCGACTTTCCAATAAAAAAAGATTTGTGCGATTTTTTACTTGTGCGAAGTTTTCCGCAGCACACATTGCGGACTCAATCATTACACGATAGGACTTGTGCATCTCTTGATCTACATAATATTTATTTTGAAGTACAAATCGGGTTAGAGGTAGGTCTATATTGTTATCTGTACACCCATGTATTTTTGATTTAAATTGATTTATGTCCGCTCTTGAGAAAATCCTGGCATTTCCGATATTCCCTCCCGCAACATATTGGGTAAGTTCAGACGCAACTTCTGCAGATAGTGTAGCGTTGAAAAGTGCATTTATCAGTTCTGTAATCTCACCTAATTTTGTATTCATTATATTAATGAGTGTTGGAGGAAGCGAACGTATGAAACTCTCAATACATTCTCCCCACACAGTGTGCGGAATCCAATGTACTGCAATGTTTAATTCATCTTCAAAACGGTCAATTTCTTGAATGAGAACATCGGAAGCGCCATTAATCCAACAAGCTAATATTAAGTTAACCAATAATTTAGGGACAGTCGCGAAATAGGCTTAAAATTATAACAAATTGATTGTCAATGTGA
>ERZ780168.1716-NODE-1716-length-21465-cov-4.908080_pt1 | contig 21465 bp, 20 predicted proteins | sample MGYA00510981_ERZ780168 | MGnify/ENA primary metagenome ERZ780168 (study PRJEB29588, sample SAMEA2158769) | human gut metagenome | biome: human gut; feature: human-associated habitat; material: faeces | place: Denmark | collected 2008/2010 ...
AAAAACAAGTTTAGAATTATAGTAAAGTAATTTAGGTATTAATAGAAAGGAACTTTTCTCACTATAAATAAGAAAGAGTCTATTAATAGCTGGGAAATAATCAAATTAGATCACATGAACTTAATAAAATAAAAGCACATTTGAAATTAATATGATGTATGATATAGACAGTACTAATTATTATTTCCCCGAACTAAAATAATCTCCCTATAAAAGAGCATAATATAGAAAATAAAGATTACTTTTACAACGAAACTAAACCACGACAGACAAATGAGAAAGAGTATTGCTATAATTATAACATCTATATTAGTGCTATCAGGATGCAACAAACAACAATCCGTATCTGACAGACTGCTAAATGAAGTAGAAAAAGCCATTGCCATAAATCCTGACAGCGCATCCAACCTACTAAAAAGTATATCATCTCCTGAAAAACTAGACGACAAAGCTTTTGCACGCTGGTGTATGTTATCAGGTAAGATTACAGACGAAATTTTTAATAGCATCCTACCAACTTACCAATTAGAAAGAGCTTATGACTGGTATTCCTCACATGGTAGCCCTGACGAGCAAGTGCAAATTTTGATTTATTTAGGTCGTTCCTATTTTGCTGATGGAGATTATGATAAAGCAATGTCAATATATACAAATGCTTTGGATATTGCAGAAAAGAATAAATTCAATAATCTCATCGGATATATCTACGACTATATAGGCGATTTGTACAGAGAGAAATTCATGCGAACAGAAGCCATCAAAAGATATGAGGCTGCTGCCGAATGCTTCAAAAAAGAAAATAATACAGATAGCTATGCTTGCGCATTAAGAGATGTAGGACGTGAATATGCAGAAATGGATTCATTATCACATGCTCTACATATTCTAATTGTAGCTGATTCTGTAGCAAATAAAACTAAAAATATCGAAGTTACTGCATCAATCAACAATGCTTTAGGAAACATCTATGCAATGCAAAATAAATATGATAAAGCCGAAAAATATCTCCTCAAAGCATTATTGACAGGAAGAGAGAAAATGCCCGACTATGTAGCATTGATTGACTTATATACGGCATCAAATTCCATTAATAAAGCTAAAGAGTTATTATCCAAGATACCACAGGATACCCCCCAATATACATGTAGCATTAAATATCTATATTATCAAATTTATAACGCAGAAAAAAACTATAAAGAAGCTCTTGCTAATTTAGAAGAATATGTTAACATGTTAGATTCTATCATATATGCGGACAACCAATCCAAAATACTAAATATAGAGTCTAAATATAACCACCTAAAAATCAGCAAAGAAGTAGACAGGTTAAAGATTAAACAACAAAGCTACATTATAATTTCAATTATCAGCATTGTAACGTTACTGTTTATAACGGTAGGATACCTATTATATCGCAAAAAAGCAAAAGAAAAAATTCAAAGACAACGGGATGAATTAAACCAGATAAAAGAAAATTTGCTCTATGTGTCATTAGAATTGGAAAAGAAAAAAAGATTGTCAAACACACTCAAAGAGAAAAATGAGAACTATAATAAAATGCAGGAAGAAATAAATCTTCTAAGTGCCAATTACAAGGAATTACAAAATAAATCTCTAGAGAACTCACCACTATTCAAGGAGCTAACATACCTGGCAAATAAAAATAAACCAAGAAATGATAAGCGATTAATAACAGAAAAACAATGGAAACTTATCACAGATGAAATAACACAGATCTATCCAAGTCTTTATAAATACATATATAGTCTATGTCCGGATTTATCAGAACAAGACTTTCAATATTGCTGTCTTTACATGTATGGGTTCGACACTAACACTGAAGCAAAATTATTAAATATAACAGTTGATTCAGTAAGAAAAAGACGCCTTAGACTTAGAAGAAAACTAGATATCACATTACCGGATAATAATGCTACATTATATGAATACTTAATCGAAAATATACATTAATAATCATGTTTTCAGTAGAAACAATCTATAGCATAAGATAATGTCCACGTAAAAAGCCATAAACAACTGATTATCAAAGTCTGTTTGTCCACGTTCAAAAACGTACTTTACTTGCTTCCCCCCTCATCTCTCCGTAAATTTGCAAAAAACAATTAAAGATATGAGAAAACTAAGTATTACACTATTATTAATTAGTATTTCATTCATGACAATGAAAGCTTACAATCTATCAGAGTATAGATCTAAAGGAAGTATAACTTTTACATCTATATTTGTTAAGGTTGATAATATAGCCTCACGACTAAATGCTAATTTTAAATAATATTTACCAATGGATTGGACAAGCAACCTATCTAATCCATTTCATATTTAACTTATGCTCAAATTAATATCTATTTTGATAACCAATGGAATCGTTTTATTCATGTTAATCAGTTGTCATAATAAAACAAGTAATTCAAGAAATACTGTGAACCTTGATTATGAGAATAGTATCGACTCTCTTAATTCATATAAAATGGATATATCACATTTCATTAATTCCATCGAGCCAGGAGAAACGATTGTAGAAGAAAAACAAATGCAAGGGAAAGAATTTATTACAAGAGAAAATGAGCATATAAAAGTGTGCTTTTTATTAAAAGCCCCCTGCTCAAAAGACGGATTCTTGAAATTACTAATAATACAAACGATACAATTACCTATATTAGTAATACTTTCTTGCGCTATAGAGAAAGTAATAATTCATGGATTCCTTTAGTTTATCCGGATAATTATGTAAAAAATGATCTAGGATATTTAATACCTCCTCATGAAAGCGTCAAAATAAGATTCTTTTTACCTTCTCAAGAAGAATATCCTAAAGGGAAATACAAGCTTCAACTATTATTCCGCAATGCTTCAAAGAGTATTGACTATTATATCGATAAAATATTTGTAAGCACCAAGTCAAACTAAGTTCCTGATAAATCAAAAAATTAAAAAGAAATGAATACAAAAAAAATAGTTGGGATTTTCTTGTTATCCCTTTGTACTATGTGTTTCGTTAATTGTAGTGATGATGACACGCCAGATGATCCGGCAGATACCATCACACTCAATATGCTTAATGAGCATAATGGAAAAACCTATTTAGGTGAATCAAAAACTTATATCAATGAAGCTAATAACTTCGTCACATCTTCTAATTTTATTTCTGACGTAGGAAATGGCGCAGGAGTTGGAGCAGATATTCTACCCTCATTAACCAACCTCACACACGAAGTAGCGGTTACGCCCGGACATATTTATCAGATTTTTGATAAAAATACACTTATAGATTTCCCGTCAGGCAATCACGCTATTCAAGTAGAAGCAAGTTATTATCAAGCCTATGTTGTATCTAAAATAGTAAATAGTGACATGACTATCGGTGCAATTGTAAAATATATATCTGTTTTCCCTAACAATAATGGGTTGCCTGCATATAGGTATGGTATTGGAAGTCTTCACCGTATAGGTGAAACGGTTGAATTAGCATTACCCCAAAATATTGAGTTTTTCTTGAAAGAACATAGCGCAGGGAAAAAAGGATTAAATGTAACATCTGCCAATAACAAATTAAGAATAACCCTAACTAAAGCCCCTGACATAGTCAACGGACCTTATGGAACATTTGACCTTTATATCCGTTCAAACAATATCTTTACGGTCGTAGAAGTCTACGTGGAATAAGCAATAAAGACTTTATTATCCGGTAAAACAAAGGGATTATCTCCCATATTACCATATATTTGTAAAAAACATTTAAAAGTATGAGAATCAGTAGACTTTTGCTAATTGTATTATTACTGGCATCTTCGTATGGTTGCTCTGAAGAGGAACCATACGAAGTTGAAAAGAAATCAGTTTCTATATGGGCAGGAGACACATGGCATGTCATTATAGAAACAGACTTAACAGAGTACAACTATAGGTTAGAATCAGAAATCAAGAAATTGCGACTGCTATTCTTGACGAAATGAGCGTATGCATCACTACCTACAAAAGTGGAAGCACCATGATACGACTTATCGATACTGACAATAATAAGATAGCATGTGAAATCTCCGTATATGTCAAATACTTCAACAGTCCGGAAATTGTCAATTGGGGAATTCCGCTAAAAGGTAACCCTGATTATCCGGGAGTAATAATAAAAGCAGTGGATCTAAGAATCCCCCCAGAAATAGAAATTGAGTTACGAGAAAAAGATAAACCATTCATTGGTGCTACTTATACATTCAATCAGGAAACCAAAAAGTTTACAATGAAAACTGATTCGGGAATATTCAGAGAAGGCACATACGAATGGAATATTACCTTTTTAACCTTAATGTATGACGATAAAGCAGAGAAGTTCGGTTTTAAATTTGCTACAGGAATATCATTGGGATACGGATATATCCTACAGAGTGATAAAACAGCAGAATATCAGCAACGATATCCTGACGCCGGTATCACAGAAGTAAAAGTTAATTATATTTGGAAAGATAATGGAATAATCCAATTAGGAGGACTTACATTTTAATTAAATTGAGAAAAGGAGGTTATTAACAAACGAAGATTGCCCTTTCATCGTTTATCATGAAATCTATATCCAAGCCCCAGCATTAGATTGTTGGGGTCTTTAAATTTGCTCAACTGATACCCCACGTGCAAAAACAAATGGCGTGTGACGTAAGTCTTGAGAGCCAGAATTTGGTAGAACCCTTTCATATCACCACCGCTGTATATCAGGTTCCGACCGACGCCGACATTGATAGAGAAAACAGGCATCACCAGTTCTGCCCGAAGAGATAACCCCATGGCAAATTGCTTACGGAAAGGAGGACGATGAAACTTCAAATCGCCCGAGTAAAACTTGCCCACTCTATACTCCTTAAGATTGGCACTTTCATCATATTGCGCATCCGCAGAAAGCCCTGCCCGAAAATAGTTGTTGAAATTATACATCGGGGCGAAATTGATGCCCGCCACACCGAACGAACCGGGAATCATACTCGACACATCGTCTCCAATCAGTCCTCTTTTGCGGGTGGCTCCGTAGATCACCAAGTCATAGCTGACGTGAGGCTTTATAAAGAGCCGTCTAGGAGTGATGGAACCGGGCGCCTCATCCGCGTCCAAAGTGCGTACGATGCCGATTCTTCCTCCAATAACATTAAGACCGCCATTAGGATAATGCGTGTTTCCATTGGAAAAATGGGTGAGATCTACACCTGCCGCCAATTTCCAGTACTTGTGAACTTGCCAGTTCAGCAAAAAGCCGAGATTGATGTACGCATTGATCTTGGAGCCAATCAACACGTTTTGCGGATTGGATAGTTCGTCATATTTCCTCCAGCCAAAAGAAGCTCCGAAGTTCCATTCGTAATCGAGCGATAGACGGGGCGACAGTTGCGCGATACGTGACCCCTGAAAAGCGTATACCGACACCGGATTTCCCAATTCAACGGGACTAAAGAAGGTCTGGTAGGAAACGCCAATGCCCTGATAGGTATGAGGAAAGAGCCTGCCGAGATTGGATTCTTTGCTAAATCTGAAAGCGTACTTGAGATGGAAAGAAAGCGATTGGTCGATTTTCTTTTGCTGCATATTGTCTCCTTGCAGAAAACTATGGGTGGAGACGATATAGCCCGGACGAATGTCAAAGCCAAGCTGATGGCGGATCAGGGAATGGCTGACGCTGTCGTTCCGTTGTCCGATGATTGTCTGGGCTTCCAGATTTGCGTTGATTGCCGGATATACCAGAAGGCAAAAGAGGCACAGCAACCGTATGGCGTTCCTATTTCTAATCATTGATATGCTAGTTGTTGAAAGGTATATCCTTGTGTGTTATATAATATTTTACAGGCATTTCGCTATGCAACGTGCCGGTTACGATTCGTTGTTTCTTGGTTTTGGAGTGAGAAACATAGAGGGTATATCTCGTTTCCAACCAATCATACATCATCGATAAGGTGTAGTATCGAGAAGTCCGAGGAGGAATTATGTCTTTGTTCTGTTCCGTACTAGGGCAAGGCAACATTTGTTGCTCAGAAATGAATGGCGCGCGTTTGCCGTTCATCACTAAATATCCGTCTTTCATACTTGGTATTTCCACTGTCAGACCGGCTTCGCCCAGTAATTGAAAAGCTTCGGGCACATCGCTTTTGAACCTCATAAAATGGTAAAAAGACTCGAAAGGAAAAAACGTGTATGTAGACGAAACATCTGTTAAGTTATGAAAGGAGACGCCTTCTTTTTTCTCTATCTTGTTTTCCGGATCGTAAGAATATGCATTCAAAGAATAAATGATACTATCCATCACATATCTGTCTGCCGGAGAAATCTCGACGCGTATCTCCTGCCACTCATACTCGTTGCTCGCCCTGAGCTGGAATTGAAAAGGAGCGGAAAGGGCATTCTCGCCCACCGTTATCTTCACTTCTTCGGGATGAACACGTTCGATGGTGAAATCAATCATCTCTCCGGTGCACACAATCTTTCCCAATCCGTTCAGCGATGGACCTTGGTCATTTGTTACCAAGCGATTGTCCGCATCATATACTTTATATTGAACGGGAAGACTAGAAACTGTATACATTGCTAACCAATCCCAATTGGCAGCTGCAAATTGAATAGTGGCAACATCCCCGTTCCCGTCCAGCGCCAGTTCGGAATCGGAAGGACGGAAGTCGTCGACAAATACGTCTCCGTTACAACCATAAAACTCCCCCAGGATGAGAAGACAGACCGTCAGGTATAGGAATCTTTTCATATTGTTTTCTCTCTTGTTCATTCTCTTTTGTTCTCTACGGACAAAAGTAACATATATTTTCAGGAACAGCATACAAACCCGCATTAAGAAGTGTTATTATCACCTGATTAATTGCCGCATACAGTGGCGGACGCTAAAACACTGCTAAAACAATATATGGCAAGTAAATGGACTCGACACGACAAAGGAACGACAGAATTGAAAAGCATCGCACTCGTGTTTCAAGAATGAAAACTAGCTAGAACAGTTGAATGGAGAAAAGTTACTAATTAATCAAACAGTTCTTTCAATACCTCCAGTGATTTCAATGCTGGGAAGTCAGGCAGATGCAAACGATAATAATCATTCATAATCGTCAGGCAACGAGTACGCTCCGCACGGCTCATACCAAAAAGATGCATGGTCTCATAGTTCATGCGCATCAACTGACGGAGACGGGCGGCCTCTTCAGGATTGATATAAGAAGAATGTAATTGGGGACGAATGGAAGTGAAACAGGCATTCAATAAATCGAAGTAATCGCCGGTATGATAATCTTCCAGGTTCGGGTAAAGCCCCAGAAAACGCGAAAGACGCATCAGAAAAACCAGATGAAAATTGGCAAATCCCTCTCCACACTCATCCAGCCAAATGATAGAATGTTGCAGATAGGCGAATAACGGACGGTTTTCTGCCTCCTCCCGGATAGCCCTATAAAGAAACTCCGACAGGAAAAGTGCCATCGAAGACTTATATGGATCATAAGGTATGGAAGAAAATGGATAAAAAGATTTCGCTTCCTTCACACGATAAAGTGTTGCATTAGGCCGATAGTCAGCCTCGAACTCAATAAAAGATAACGGTTGGAAAAGTACGGATTTCACAGCCGCTTTTCGCGAACGAGGCACTGTTACAAGGAAAGAAGCTCTGCCGGACAACTCCGTATACATATCTACAATGATAGAAGTATCATTGTATTTCAACGTATGAAGAACTATTCCTTTCGTTTTCTGCAGCATAACTGAATAACCTCATTTCCAAATCCGAAGCAAAGCTACAAAAAATACAAGGTAATCGGAGAGATTTTAAAGGCATTAACAACAAAAAAGATAACTACTTTTGTTATAGTCCCTGAATAACAAGTAAAGATAAACAAGCTTATGAAACGAAAAAGTAATAAAAACGGATTTACCGGATGCGCCAAAGCATACATCCGGAATTTACAGGAAGAAGGTCGTTATTCGACAGCACATGTGTATAAGAATGCAATTCTGTCATTCACAAGGTTCTGTGGTACTCCCAGCATAACTTTCGGGCAGATCACTCGCGATAGTTTGAGACGATACGGACAGTACCTCCACGAACATAGGTTGAAGCCAAACACAGTTTCGACCTATATGCGTATGTTGCGCAGCATCTATAATCGTGGTGTAGAAGCAGGGGTAGCCCGCTTTATCCCCCGGCTGTTTCGTGACGTATACACTGGCGTAGATGTACGACAGAAAAAGGCGCTCCCGGTCAGCGAACTGCATACACTTCTCTACAAAGCCCCTCAATCCCAACACTTAATCCGTACGCAAGCTATCGCACGGTTGATGTTCCAATTCTGCGGTATGCCGTTCTCTGATTTCGCACATTTAGAGAAATCGGCATTGGAAGACGGAATCCTTAGATACAATCGTATAAAAACAGGCACACCAATAAGTCTTGAAATCCTGGACACCTCCAAGAAAGAGATAAACAAGCTGCGTAACAGCAATCCACCGAGAGAAGATTGCCCAGACTACCTATTTAATATAATGAGAGGAGATAAGAGACGAAAAGAAGAAGGCATATATAAGGAATATCAGTCAGCCCTCCGCCGATTCAACAATCAATTAAAAAGCCTGTCAAGAGAACTAAACCTAAAATCACCTGTCAGTTCATATACCATCCGGCATTCTTGGGCAACAAATGCCAAATACCAGGGAATCCCTATTGAAATGATCAGTGAATCACTAGGACATAAATCTATAAAAACCACACAAACTTATCTGAAAGGTTTTGGTTTGAAGAAAAGAACAGAAGCCAATCAATTGAATTGTTTTTACGTAGAATCTTACAACACAAGTCATCAATAACACATAAACAACTATCTATCAGCAATCTGCCTTATCCATTACTTCTTAGGTAACGGATATAAATACTGCACAAAGATATATAAAAAGAGTATTACATTCCAAATTAATTATACATTATTTTATTCAACTTCTTTCGAAGAATAAAATAAGATATGAGAACACGAATCACTTTTAGTTCATGTTCCAACTATCTATTGCCAATCATCGGACCACTTTTTTCTGTCCGAAAGCTTCCAGAGACATATATCAATAAAAGACCACCGTCTTTTTTACTTTTCCCCCATGTGTTCCTGTCATTAAACAGGAGTTCCGTTACCTAAGAAGTAACAGATACACATAAACAAATAATTATGACACACAAACCCAATATCAGCAAAAATGAAAGGTCTGCTGCCAGCAACAGGTGGAGACATGCAGCAAACATTAAACATGGGCTAGCCATCATTGCCTTTGTTGCATGTATTCTGCCTGCTTCGAACCTTTGCGGACAAAATATAGCCATTAAAAGCAATCTGCTTTACGATCTAACCACTACTCTCAATATGGGAGGAGAAGTGCGATGTGACGATACGCATACCATCAGCCTTTCCCTCAATTACAACCCCTGGAACTTCGGAGGGAACAAAAAGATGAAGCATTTCCTGTTGCAGCCAGAATACCGTAAATGGTTTAATGAAGTATTCACAGGAAGTTTTATCGGCTTTCAGCTACACTATGCTTTGTTCAATTTTGGAGGAATGCTCCCCTGGGGATTCAACAATGGGAAAATGCTGGGTATTGAGAACAGGCAGATTGCTCACAACAGATATCAAGGCAATCTGGCGGGTTTCGGCATTTCCTACGGTTATCAATGGATAATCAGCCCTCAATGGAATCTGGAAGCAGGAATCTCACTCGGATATGCACACCTTAACTATAAACGCTACGGACAGTCTGAAGGTGCAGCCCTATTGGAAAAATCAAGCTGCAACTACTGGGGACCTACACAAGCAGGAATATCAATTATATATTTCATCCGATAAATCAACCTAATAATAACCACATAAAATGAAAACGAAAGCATTCATATTTTTCAGCTTATTGATATGCAATCTACTCCCGGCACAAAACATTAAACTGGATATTACTCCACACTTTCTCGGAGTGCGGGCAGATTCATTACTTCTCTCCATGGATGTATCGGTAGAGATAGAAAATATGGAGTCTAAAAATGCCGTCAGACTAACGCCCGTCTTAACCGGACAGGAAAGAAAAATCTTACTACCTTCCATCTTATTAAACGGCAAACAAAAACAAAAATTATATCTGCGTAACCAGATATTACGAAAAAAAAGCGAGCATAAGGAAGAGAACGCAACCTACCTCGTTGCCGGTATCGACGAAAGTCATTCCCGCACCATCGCTTACCGAACTTCGTTGCCCGCAGAAGATTGGATGAACCACGCAACTCTCCTCCTTCGGAGAACAATCATCCGTCCTGAAGGTGAACAAGCGTTGAAAGATACTTTACTCATTACATCTCAACCTGCTGCACTCCCATCCTCCCAAAAGAATCCGGACGAGGTTACGTCAACAGCAGAAAACACGTCTCCAGCTGATATGACAACCACAAAAATGAAATATAAAGGTTCGTATGTTTCCCCGGCTACGGATGATGTAGATATACGAAACCAGAAAGAGTTGAATTTTAATCTTGAAGAAGCTAAGATTATGGCTGATGTCAATCCACAAATGTTGTCGCTCCGCGAACTCTATACCGTAGCTCTGTCGTATGCAGATAACAAAGCTAAGTTTTACCAAATTATTAACATCAGTGTCAAACTGTATCCTGTACACCCCATCGCCAACCTAAACGCTGCCGCTGCTGCCATCGAACAAGGAGACACTCAATCAATAAGCAAGTTTTTATCGATGGCTCCTCATGACAGCCTTGCTTACAAGAATTGTCGGGGTGTATATGAGCTGATGACTGGAAACACATACGAAGGTATTCGCATGTTAAAGGCTGCTAAGACAGAAGGTTCCGAAGAAGCTTCTTACAATCTGAATGTATTTTTTGAAAATAATAAACGTCCTTAACAAACAGACACAATGAAATATTTCTTACTCTTATTCCTATTCTTATCAGTTGGTTGGCTCCACTGTCGCTCACAGAGAGTAGCAGTCAGCGTGAATGCGCTTCCGGCAATAGATGGGGCTTTCGAAGCCGGAGTCTCCTATGCCATAGGAAATAAAAGTACAGTTGAACTGACCGGCAGTCTGCGACCATGGAAACGGGAAGAGAAATATGTGAACCGCTATTGGCTGATACAGCCAGAATATAAATATTGGACTTGCCAGAAGTTTAACGGCTTTTTCTGGGGTGCTTACCTCAATGGGGCACAATTCAATATCGGAGGGAAAAAACTGCCTTTCGGTATATTCGCCGGGTTGAAAAAATACAGATATGAAGGATGGCTGGCAGGTGGAGGTATCAGTGCCGGATATCACTGGATGCTGGATAATCATTGGAATATAGAAACAAGTCTGGGAGTAGGATACGATTTTATCCGCTACAAGCAGTACAACTGCGTCAAGGAATGCGCCGGATTACGAGACAAAGGGGATTATCATTACATAGGGCCTAGTAAGGCTTCAATAAGTTTAGTTTATCTATTTTAAAATAAAACAGGATGAAAAGTTTATGGAAAGTCTGGTTCTCCAGAAGAAGAAGTATCTACATACGAATAGCACGTCAATGCCATTCTACCCCATGGAGAGTATATTATCTAGGGCATGGAGGCATCAGCAGATCAATAAAGGACATAAAGATATTGAAAGCATTGCAACAGCAAGGAATCATCTCACGAATTTATCCATGGTGAGTTATGATTGCTTTTGTTACAGATAAGAAGTCATTTAGTTATAAAATTATGAAAACAGGAGGAACTTTTATCATTGCAGCCATCTTATTTCTTTCTCTTCAGGCACAGACACCTGTAACAGGAGATGATGGCACTGTTCGAGCCACTTCCTCCAGCCTGCACAAGGCCGGGAAAGAATTACTGGTTTCTATTGAAATAGAAATCACCCGTGACTTCCTGCCCAATGAATCAATGACATTGGTACCTGTTGTCAGTGACAGTTTGGAACACCGGTTGGAATTACCAGCTATCTATATCAACAGCCGAAAACAACACATCATATTTTTGCGCGAAGCTGGCAAGAAGGAAAAAGAAGCCGAAGCATTGCAAAGAAAAAACGGAAGTCGGCAGACAATGCATTATCTGCAATCTGTACCTTTCGAAAGTTGGATGAATCATGCCACTCTCTCACTCGTTGAGAAAAGCTGTGGCTGTGGGATTCCGGGTGAAGAAAATCTCACTTGTATCGCCCGTTTACACCCACAGCCAACCCCTATTCCACAACTCGTATTCTTGACTCCCCAAGTGGAAACCTCGAAAATCAGAGAAGAAAAAGGGTGCGCGTTTATTGATTTTCCTGTCAATGTGACTGCTATATACGAAACGTACAGCAACAATACAGTAGAACTGAATAAAATTATTGAAACAATCAACACCATTAAAAATGACACCAACGTTACCATCACACACATCAGCATTCACGGCTACGCTTCACCCGACGGACCTTACCGACTCAATGAGAAGTTGGCCCGTGAACGTACTCAATCTGTGAAAGAGTATGTAAATCAGCTATATGCATTCGACGGAGCGCATATCCAGACAGACTATACTCCTGAAGATTGGGAAGGATTTGAAGCTCTTCTCTGTGATACGACTTTTCAAGAGAAAGAAGCGATAATAAAAACCATAACAAGCGACATTCACCCCGATAGCAAGGAGAGAAAGCTAAAAAAGCACTTCCCTGCATTCTACGATTTTGTCCTGAAGCATTGGTTTACTCTACTTAGACATTCCGACTACACTATTGAGTATCGTGTACGCCCGTTTACTCTTGCAGAATCCCGGAAAGTCTTTACTACAAACCCTAAAAATTTGAGTCTTGAAGAAATGTTTCGTCTCGCACTTGCCAGTACACCTGGAAGCGAAACTTATAATCAGATTTTCATGACTGCCGTACAACTATTTCCCGATAATCCCACAGCCAACCTGAATGCCGCCTGCATAGCCTTGATGCAAAGAGACGTCCAAACAGCTGCCACTTATTTGGAAAAAGCTCCGAAAGTACCGGAAACAATATTAGCAAAAGGAGTTCTATGCTTTCTTAAAAACAACTATGAAGAAGCAGAGTACTTATTCAGACAAGCTCAAAAAGCAGGACTATCACAAGCGGATAATAATCTGCAATTAGTCCGTGCACTAAAATAAACACTCATTAAAACCAAATGTAAAATGAAAAGATTCAGTAAATTAATGTCACTGCTTTTATTCGCAGCAGTCACACAGTACAGTTGCATCAATGATGCAGATGTTGTCATCGCCGATGATACTCATTCAGAGTCAAATGGCAATCTCGCCTTGTTCTTCGAGATTCCAAACGTTGCTACCAGTCGAAGTGCCGAATCGTCCGGCGTTACCACCGAAGGTTCTAAAGAAGAATATGCAGTAAAGAGTCTCACTGTTTATCTATTTGACTCGACCACAAAAACGCTCAAAGATCAACAGGAACTGAAGAACATCAACCGGACAGTTACGAGCGGTCAAAACATACAGTACACCGCCGACAAAATCACTGTAAATCCGGGAACTTATAACATCTTTGCCATAGCTAACGGAAAAGCAATCACAGGAAATATCAGCACACAAGAGGCTTTTCTGAATGCAGTTGATGCCGTAACTTACAGTGCAGGAAAAATTCCAAGCGTACCCGAAAACGGTTTCGTTATGACCAATCGTGGAGCTGCCAATCTGAACGTTGAAGTGAAAAAACCTACAGACTCCGATAAAGTGACTAGTGTATCCATCGGTCTTGAACGCGTGGTTGCCAAAGTTGAACTGACTCAAACACAAGAAACTTTCCCACTAACAGACCCATCCGGAAAGACCTACTGTACAATCAAACTGAACAATTTTAGAATGTTGAACTTGGCAACCCAGTTTTATACTTTCCGCCATACAGCAGTACTGAACAGTTTTCAGGAACCAGACTCATATACTGATGAAAACTTCGGTGATATCAACGACAACAATGGTTATGTTATCGATCCTTATTTCTTCAAGAAAACAGTGGAGAACGCCGGGGACTTTACAAACGCCGACGGTTTCTTTGCACAAGCTCTAGTACAGTTGGATATCAACGACGGCAACTGGGCAGGCATGGCTCAAGCTAACAGCTGGTCACATATCTACTGCCTGGAAAACTGTATGTTCCTTGACGCCCAACTGAATGCATACAGCACGGGAGTTATGTTCAAAGCCAACATGGATATTGCCCCCGACCACGTTTTCAATGAAAATGGCGATGTAGTTAGCAATCAGTCCAACTGGCCGACTAATATGTTCTACTTCAATTACAACTTTTATACCAGCGTAGATGCAATCCGTAAACTAGTCCTTAATAATTTGCCGGACGATGTCACTGACAACTCGACAACAGAAGAGCTAGCTCGATATAGTATCAAACGTTTCAAGAAAACGGAAAACTACTCTTGTTATTACAATTACTGGATCAAACACCTTGATAATAATTCTCCGGAAATGGGTGTCATGGAATTCGGTATCGTACGCAACAATATATACAGATTGTCAGTCAACAAAATTGCAGGACTCGGTAGCGGCGAACCTTTCATCGACCCGGATCAGCCGGATGAATATAAAGCCGAACTAGACATCAATTTCAATGTTTTTCCGTGGGCCGTACGTAATCAAGATGTAGAACTTGAATAAGTATTGGCCACCCGAACTAAATTTATTATAAATGCGTCCATTTTTACTCTATATTATCAGTGCCATCGCCTTGTTCTCATCCTGCAACTGGGTGAACGACGACTTGTCAGACTGCCCTTCCGGGACTTGGCTGAAAATCTCGTATACCTATAATATACTAGATGTGGACGCTGCCTCCACACAAGTAAGCGACATTACCATCCTTGCTTTCGACAAGGATGATAAATATGTGGATCGAGTGGACGTAGACAGCATTACATTACATCAAGGCTACTGTATGGTAAGAGTACCGTTTCCCGAAGGAACTTATCGTTTGCTTATATGGGGAGGGACATCCAACCACATGTACCAGCTCCCTAATCTCAAAGCTGGACAAACGGAACGAAGGTCCCTGAATATATCATTGGCATGCGATAATAAGAATCAGTCGAACAAGAAACTGAATGCACTCTTTTACAGTAGCCTTGAAAATATTACTATTAGTCAAAAATATCAGGTTATTACCGCCAATTTAGTGAAAGATACTAATTATTTCTCATGCATTCTTCAAGATGAAGCAAATGCCCCTCTAAGCCAAGAGGACTTTTCCTTTACTCTGGAATCTGCCAACGGAATAATAGACTACACAAACACACCGGTCGGTACAACTCCAGTCTACTATCTTCCATACCAGAAGGAAGTGGCTGTAATGTCCGAGCAAACTCCGGTCATCCATGCGAGATTAAATACATTACGTATCATGAAAGGAGATCAGACAACCTTATCGATCAAACATATACCAAGCGGCCAGAACATTCTTCGTCTCCCACTCACTCAATATCTGTTGTTATCCAAAATCTACAATTATATTGGTGACATGGGCGACCAGGAATATCTCGACCGTCAGGATTCTTATACACTCCTGTTCTTTATCAAATCATCGGATACGGGGATTCCACAGATATGTCCGCGAATGAAAGTGAACGGATGGACCATACGCCTGAACGATTCAGAACTGGAGTCATAAAGAATTTGACTAAATAATATTTTGTATGGGAATATAGGTGAGATGTTTAAAGAAAGGCTACTGTGAAGTACCCGAGCGGGCTTATTGCCCTCTTCGCATATATGTTTCCCACTATATGCAAAATGCCTGATAAAACGGTATATCCCTAGAAAAGCCGTTTTATTTATTTGTTTGTTTTGTTTGTGTTAAGTGCGTCCATTCCGAGCGAGGAATGGACGCACTGCTTATTTATAGATAACTGAAATGATAAATCATTAGTGTCCCATTAAAATCGGAACACTAATGATTTGAAGTATATTATGAGAATATCATGTACTACCTTCTTCTTTATCACTTTTACCTATACAAGCATTTCAATTTCATTTCTCATATTCTCATGATTTTTAGATAAAGCATAGATAATCAAAGCAATAACGTATGAGAAATACTTTTAAGGAACAGCATTTCTCATACGTTATCCTGCATTTTACCCTAAAACAGATCCATTTATCATTGTATTTCAAGGTATTTCTCATAATCAATGCAACTACGCTTTTTCCACGATGGATAACCTTACTTTATGCGCAATCAAGCCGTTGTTTATATGCAAACGACTAAGTGCCCGTTTGTATTTCACCTGACATCATCGTATTTTAGAAAGGACATCCCAACCGTTCCACTCTAGTGGATAGTACTGTTTACTCTAGTGCACAAGCCTGTTCACTCAAGTAGACAGACTTGTGCACTAGAGTGGAATAATACAGATGCTGATAGGAAAATAGCATAATGAAGGCAAGATGTAACAACAACATAAGTAGCATAACCTATAAACCAGCATTAAATCAGACGTCATCGACCTATAAATCAGCCGCAAAAAGCACAAGATAATCGTAAAGAATATCAAGAAATCCACACCCCTACTATGTGACAGTTCATGCATCTATGAGAAATGCACCAAACGAGTATGAGAAATAACCAAAATTAAAGCCATTTTGCAGGAAAAGCTATGAGAAATACCTGTTTAGAAAAACATTTCTCATAGATTAATACGCTATTCAACAGTGATTTAGATTAAAATCATGAGAATATGATAAATGAATTTGTTTTTTCTTTTTCAGAGGCCCCAAAAGCATGATAACAAGAATGCAACAAAGATAATTCTTTTCACCGTTTGTCATGGAATCTATAGCCAAGGCCCAGCATCAGATTATTGGGATCTTTAAACTTGCTCAACTGGTATCCTACATGCAGAAACAAATGGCGCGTGACGTAAGTTTTGAGAGCGAGAATCTGGTAGAAGCCCTGCGTATCATCTCCACTACATATCAGGTTTCGCCCAAGTCCGGCATTGATTGAAAAAATAGGCATCACGAGTTCCGCCCGAAGGGACACCCCCACTGCAAATTGTTTCCGGAAAGGAGGACGATGAAACTTTAATTCATCCGAGTAGGTTCTTTCCAATTTATAATCTTTGATATTGGCACTTTCGTCATACTGCGCATCCACGGAGAGTCCCGCCCGGAAATAGTTGTTGAGATTGTACATCGGAGCAAAATTAAGACCTATAATACCAAATGAACCGGGAACCAGACTCGGCACATTATCTTTGACGAATCCTTTTTTGCGAGTGGCACCATATACTACCAAATCATAGCTGACATGTGGCTCTATAAAAAGTCGCTTGGAGCCCGCTGCTCCTGCTGCACCATCCGTAGCGTCAAAAGTACGTACGACACCGATTCTACCACCGATAGCATTGAGTCCGCCATTGGGATAATGCGTATTTCCGTTGGAAAAATGAGTAAAATCCACACCTGCCGCCAGTTTCCATTGCGGATGAAGCTGCCAGTTCAGAAAAAATCCCAGGTTGATGTATGCATTGATTTCAGAACCAATAGCCATGTTCTTTTGATTGTATAGTTCGTCATATTTCTTCCAACCGAAAGAAGCTCCGAAATTCCACTCGTAGTCTAACGAAAGGCGACGGGAAAACTGCATAAGAGGCGCACCCTGAAATACATACACAGTCACCGGATTTCCCAGTTCATCAGGGCGGGAGAAAGTACTATACGAGACACTGATGCCCTGATAAGCAGAAGGATACAACTTACCCAAACAGGAATTTGGGCTAAACCGGAAAGCGTACTTCAGATGTAGGGAAAGTGATTGGTCGATGGCTTTCTGCTGCGCATTGTCTCCCGCAAGGAAACTGTTTGTCGGAACCACATAGCCCGGACGGATATCAAAACCAATCTGATGGATAAATGCATGGCCCACACTGTCATTCCGCTGCCTGACAGGCTCCGCAACAGTCTGAGCATCCAGTTTCCCGCCAACAGCCGGAAGTGCCAGTAAACAAAGAATGCATAGTAAGCGTCTAGTGTTCATATTTCTATTTATGGATATTTTCGTGTATTACCTTATGGCTTACCGGCATTTTGCTTTCCAACATACCAGTTATAATCCGCTGTTTCCCGGTCTTGGGATGAGTGGCATAAAGGGTGTATTCCGTTTCAAACCATTCATAAACTATCAGCAGGCTGATACGCTGGGCGGTAAAAGGTGGAATAGGAACCTCTATCTGCTCCGTATTCGGGAAAGGCAACATTTGCTGTATAGAAGTATATTGCGCCTGTTTACCGTACATCGCCAATTTATCGTTCTCAATGCTTGGTATGTCTACTGTCAGGTTTCCTTCTCCCAGTAGCTGAAAAGCCTCAGGCTTATAGCTTTTGAATACCACCTTATAATCAACATTCTCGTAAGGCATCAACGGATATGGATAATCAATATCCCACCCGTTATATTGTACAAAGCTCTTTGTCATCTCTATTTTCTGCGCATGAGAATATCCATTTAAAGAATAAGTGATACGATCGAGCACATATCTGTCTGACGGTGAGATGTTGACGTATATTTCCTGCGACTCATACTCGTTGCCCGCTATGAGTATGAGATGAAAATGATCAGGGCGGATATTTTCACCCACTATAAATTTCAGTTCTTTGGGATTACTGCGCTCGATGATGAAACCGGTCCGATTCTCATCACACACAATCTTACCCAATCCTTTCAGGTACGGGACTTGTTCTTCCGTTATCAGGTTATTATCCGCATCGTAAACTTTATATTGACAGGAAAAGCTGCCATCATAAGTATGTACCTGCAGCAAGTCCCAATTGGAGGATGCAAATTGAATGATTGCGGCATCACCGTTCCCGTCCAAAGCCAGTTCGGAATCGGAAGAACGAAAATCGTCGACAAATACGTCGCCGTTACAACTATAAAGTTCAAGTAGAATGAGAATATATGTTGCGAAGTTCAGGTATGTTTTCATGTAGTTTTGTCCTTGTCATTTCATTGGGAACAAAGGTAATATATATTTTTAAACTCAATAGCTATAAGAAGTGTTATTAACATTCTGTTTAATTGCTTGATAAAAGAAAATAAGCTATTTTTGTTCTCAACTATAAAAACAGAGTGGTTATGGATGCAGCAATAAAGAAAATACCTTATGGAATGACAGATTTTGAGTCTATCATATGTGATAACTATTACTATGTAGACAAGACACGTTATATTGCCTTAGTAGAAAATACAAGTCGTTTTTTCTTCTTCGTTCGTCCCCGTCGTTTTGGAAAAAGTCTGTTTCTGAATATGCTCAGCCTATACTACGATATCAATAAGAAAGATAAATTCGAAAATATCTTCGGTGGATTATATATAGGGAAGCACCCTACACCCAACCGTAATAAGTATCTAGTTTTGACACTCAATTTCAGTAGTGTAGCCGCCAATATGGAACGACTGGAAGAGACATTCAATACCTACTGCAAAATAGTAATGGATGGATTTGCAGAGAGAAATGCTCATCTGTTAGGAAAAGAGGCTGTCGAGAAATTACGTGGATTAAATACGGGAACCGCCTTATTGGGTTCCCTATGCCAAAGCGCACAAAATAAGGGATACAAAATATACCTTATTCTTGATGAGTATGACAATTTTGCCAACAATATTCTGGTAGATTATGGCAACGAACGTTATCACAGTATCACACACGGAAACGGTTTCTTTCGTGGATTTCTCAAAATAGTAAAAGATTACTCAAATTCCGTGATTGAACGTATTTTTCTTACCGGAGTTAGTCCCGTAACGATGGATGATCTTACCAGTGGATTCAACATTGCAGCCAATTACAGCAGTTCACCTGCCTTTAATAATATGTTAGGGTTCAACGAACAGGAAGTGCGCAACCTGATAGACTACTACAAAAGTCATCTGGATTTGCCTCATACGACAGATGAGCTGATAAGCATCATGAAACCATGGTATGACAATTATTGCTTCGCCACAAAAGCATTAAAAGAACCATCCATGTACAACTCTGACATGGTACTCTATTTCATGAACCATTATATGCTGAATAAAGACATTCCCAACAATATGCTTGATGCCAACATTCGCACCGACTACAACAAACTGCGCCACCTCATCCACGTTGACAAGACTTTTGGAGAAAATGCAAGTGTCGTTCAGGAAATAGTGGAAAAAGGAACTACTACCGGAATCATCGCCGACAGTTTCCCTGCCGAAGATATTATCAAGGCTGAAAATTTCAAAAGCCTGCTCTATTATTATGGCATGCTCACCATTCATGGGACACGAGGACCGATGAATATACTTTCCATTCCCAACCAGACTGTGCGCGAGCAACTCTATGGATATATGGTCGATATCTATCAACAAGCGACAAACCTCAGTCTGGACTTAGATAAACTGAATTTCCTAATGTACGATATGGCTTACGAAGGTAATTGGAAACCCTATTTCAAGCATATTGCCGAGCGGCTGGACAATCAAAGCAGTATCCGAGAATTTATCGAAGGAGAAGCACACGTGAAAGCTTTCATTCTCGCTTATCTGGGGTTGAACAGCTACTATATCGCCCGCCCCGAATATGAAAGCAACAAAGGATATGCAGATATATTTCTGCAACCCCGCTTGCTGCAACTTCCCGACATGGCGTACAGTTACTGCATCGAAGTTAAGTATGCCAAACGTGATGCCACCGATATGGAAATAGAGAAATTGACAGTCGATGCCAAAACACAACTGAAACAGTATGCAGCAAGTGAATGGATTCTACAAGATAAGGGAACCACAGAATTAAAGAGTATCGTTTTAGTGTTTAAAGGCTGGAAACTGGTTTTACATAAGGAGCTGTGAGAGATGTCCGAATATAAAAACGTCGGAATCCCTAAGGAGATGCCTTCATAGCACAACTACTTCTTATAATTGGTCATTCTCTTTTTAGCGAGCATCTGTTCAATCTGCCTGCTTTCTACAAACGCTTGTTTTGCAGCAGTATGTCTATAAACTCTTTATTGTCATTCATCTTTTGCGGGTATTTGCCCCGTTAGTCGTCAAAATAATCATTTAGTTATAAATAAAAGCCACAAATATGAAGTTTTTTCATTTCCTATATATAATAAGGTATATGTGAAAACATATCTGCTGTCTTTCTTTCAAGAGAACGAAATTTTTTCATTCAAAACAATACTATTTATCCCATTGAATATCAGTATATAACAGAGTACGCTTAGAAGAAAAGTGAAATTTTCTTCTATTTTTTTTCGCAAATTGTTTGTCAGTTTCAAAAAAGTTCCTACCTTTGCATCCGCAATCGAGAAACAAACACTGATTCGAGAAAGCAAAAGCAGAAATGCAACAACAGGATGGCCCGTTCGTCTATCGGTTAGGACGCAAGATTTTCATTCTTGAAAG
>ERZ780168.1733-NODE-1733-length-21294-cov-7.313574_pt1 | contig 21294 bp, 18 predicted proteins | sample MGYA00510981_ERZ780168 | MGnify/ENA primary metagenome ERZ780168 (study PRJEB29588, sample SAMEA2158769) | human gut metagenome | biome: human gut; feature: human-associated habitat; material: faeces | place: Denmark | collected 2008/2010 ...
GACGAGCCCGGCTAAAAGACATTAAAAGATGATAGAAGATGCTCTATCTGCTATCTGTGTATCCGTTCGCGCGGCTTACAGAGTTGCGTGAGCGGGGAACGCAGATCATAATTCCCGGCAATGTCGCTGTCAAAAATGGCGCAATAATGCTTCGTCATTTGGAGTGTGGAATGTCCGAGCAGATGTTGGAGCGTAAAAGCATCGCCGCCGCAGTCCATCAGATATTTCCGGGCGAACGTGTGGCGGAACATATGAATACTTGTTTTCAGAACACCGCGCTTGTGGTTATAATCTGCGATTGCCAGCTTCAAGGCGTTCTCTGACAGCATTGTCCCATAGACACTACAAAACAGATAGTCGGACGGTTCTCCGCCCCGCATCGCCGCATAATCGCTTAAAATGCCGACCAGTATAGAGCAGAGCGGAATCGTCTGAATTTTTCCGGTTTTGGTATGGCGGAAAATGACCTGCTTGCATTCAAAATCCACATCGCGGTTTTGGATATTTCGAATTGTACCCGCTCGACAACCGCAATTCACAAGGAAGTTGATAATGACCCAGTTACGGTATTCGCAGAAATCACAGCTGCGGGCTGGCTTTTGGAGCAGAAGCATCAATTCTGCGTCCGTGTAGGTTTCTTTCACGGTTTCCTTGTCCTTGTAATTTGCCATCTCCAACTCCGTGTAGCCTGCTTTCCGCGCCCAGTTCAGGAATGTACGGAACACGCGCAGATAACTGCTGATGGAGTTGTGCGCTAACCCGCTCTGACGCATGGAAATGACCATACTGTCTAAATCCTCTTTTGTCAGTGTGGCGAGCGGGGCGGAGAAATCCAAATGCTTTTGGAGCGAATGAAGATGGGAATGATAGTTCTGAATGGTCTTATCGCTGACCCCTTTTGCGGTTTGCGACGCAACGAAGCGTTCAAAAATCTCCGCGACAGTCTGATTATTCAACTGTCTAAATAATTGTTTTCTGGACATCAAAAACGGACACCCTGCCTTTCGTAAAATGAACAAAAAGGCAGGGTGTCTTGATTTTTACAGGATATAACAAAAACCCTCGAAAACGTAGTGTTTTCAAGGGTTTGGTGACCCGCCGGAGATTCGAACTCCGGACACCCTGCTTAAAAGGCAGGTGCTCTGCCTGCTGAGCTAGCGGGTCATATGGCAGGGATGGCAGGATTCGAACCTACGCATACAGGAGTCAAAGTCCTGTGCCTTACCGCTTGGCGACATCCCCGTGCGCGTATCGGCAGAATCCTGCATAAAAAAAGAAAATGGGGTGAGTGAAGGGACTCGAACCCTCGGTCTTCAGAGCCACAATCTGACGCGTTAACCAACTACGCTACACCCACCATATGAAATTTTCTTTTTTTAGCTGCCCGGCTGAATTGGTACGCCAGGAGGGACTCGAACCCGCGACCTACTGCTTAGAAGGCAGTTGCTCTATCCAGCTGAGCTACTGGCGCATAATGGAGCGGGTGACGGGAATCGAACCCGCGTCCCCAGCTTGGAAGGCTGGTGCCCTGGCCGTTGTGCTACACCCGCAGGCACTCTGACAAATTCAGCCTTAGAATCATAGCATATTGTTTCCCCGGTGTCAAGCCTTTTTTCGTGTTTTCAGCGTTTCTGCGGCGTCCTGCCTGGCACTGCTGGGCGGCTGGCCGAACTGGCGGCGGTAAGCGCGGCAGAATGCGGAATAATCCCCGAAGCCGCAGGCGCTGGCTGCCTGCAGAATGGGGGTTCCAGCGGCAATCTGCTCACGCGCGAGAGCGAGGCGCTTGCCCGTCAGATAGGCGTGGACGGTATAGCCCGTCTCGGCGCGGAAGCGGCGCATCATGTGGTACTTGCTGATATAGAACCGGGCGGCCAGATCGTCGATGGAGACAGGTTCCGTCGGGTGCTGGGAAAGATACTGCATGATGGCCGCGATCTTTTCATCGGACGCAAGGCTCTCCACGGCCTGCGGCTGCGCGTCCATGGCGCGGCGCAGGAGAATGAGCAGCTGCGTCAGAAGCGCCTTCGCCAGCAGTTCCTGTCCGAAGCCCGGCTGTGCGGAGGCGTTCTCCAGTGCGAAGAGCGTGCGGCGCAGGGCTTGCCGTCCCTCCTGCGGGCGCAGGACGAAGCGGAAGCGGGCCGTAGCGAGTGCGAAGCAGCTGTCGAGCGGGCAGTCCGCCGTACCCGTGCGGGCGAGATAATCCGGCGACAGATAGAGGATGACCCGCTCATACGGCGCACCGGGCGCAGCCTCCGGCCGGTGGACACAGCCCTGCGGGACGAGGATCACGTCGCCGGGCTCAAGCGGGTAACTGCGCCCCTCGACGCCGTAGCCGGACTGGCCGCCGAGAAAGAAGATCAGCTTGTGGAAGGTATGGTAGTGCCAGTCGAGTTGCTCCTCCATCGCGCCCTTGAGATGAAAGAGTCGAAAATCCTCGCGCAGATAGCCCCGCTGCGCATATTCCTGCTGCTCCATGCCGTGCCTCCTCTGCCAATGTTCAAAAGGCGCTGCGGGAGGCCCGCAGCGCCTGCGATCTCAAATTCAGTCCATATATCTTGCGATATACTCCGGCGCGTCTTTCGCCTCGCCCGCAATCGTCAGCGTAAACGCGACGCTGTTCTCCGCGGAGAAGACGCTGCACCAGTCGAGGAAATTCTCGGTTTCCTTGGGGTCGCTGTCCTGCGACAGCTTGTAAAGATTGTCGATAAAAATATGCGTGATATCAAAGTTTCCCGCGTGCAGGCCGCTGATAAAGCCGCGCAGGAACGGATAACCGCCGTAAGCGTATTCCTTGATGTCGATAAGCCGAACCTTGTGATCGACGTCGAAGCGCAGTGTATCGCCCTTCTCAATGCAGACGATGCTGCCGGATTCGCGCTGAACTGCCTGATTGAGAGCACCGATGAGCAGTTTCGTCTTGCCGGAGCCTTCGGGGCCCATCATAATATTGACCATACGGGCATTCCTCCTTTTCTCATGTGGTCAAATTCATTGTACCAGCTTTTCTCCGGAAACACAAGAACATACTTGTGAAAAAATCGTAAACAGAGGCTGCCCTCAACCTTGCAGGCACGCAGCGGCCTGTGCTCTGGTCGGGGAGGTGCGCTTGCGGTCGAAGGGGTTCAGTCCGTCGGCTGCGGCGCACAAGGCAGCCGTCAGTTCCAGAAAATAAAACAGTTCGCCAAGCTGCGGCGCGTCCAGTTGTTCAGCGGAGAGGACGATCAGCGGGATATCGAGCGAGGCATGGGACTGCACGAGTGCGTCGAACATCGCACTCTCCGCCTCGCCGACCGAATGTCCGGAGAGATAGCCAAGATTGTCGTAATCCTTCCAGTCGAGTTCAATGTTGCGCCGTTTTGCGGGCAGCGGGATCCGCAGAAACGTTTCAAACGCGCTGCGGCTGCCATCCAGCATGGCATCAAGCGTATCGAGCGCGCCGGGAAGTTCCGCCGGGACGGGCAGCACACCGTAGCCGCCGCGGCAGCTGCGCCGGGCCGTACTGCGGGCCCACCAGCGGCCAAGCGCCATGCAGTCCGGCTCGAAGATCCCGAGAAATTCCGTCCGCCGCGCGCGCAGTTCCAGCGCGTGTCGTGCGCCTGCATACATCCAGACCGGATTTTCAAACGCGCGCAGATCATAATCATGGTATGCCTGTCCTGCACCTTCAAGCACGCTGAGCGGTTCAATTCCGGCAGCCGCCATCGGTAAAAGGGTGGCGGGCGAAAGCGCCGAATCCGCGCAGCCCAGCTGCGCAGGTTGGGCAAGGAAGGTATAGCCCTCCTCCTGCGCCATAACGTGCAGGAGGCTGCCTTTCGGCGCACAGACGAAAATGTGCTGCCGGGCCTCCGGCCCATAGCGCCGGTCAAGCAGCCAGCGGACAGCGCGGGAGGCAACGCCGCACTCCATATCGACAGCAGTCTGCGCGATCAGGAGCAGGCAGAAGTCCTGCCCCTCGAGCCCGCTGCACAGCTGTTCGTAGGCGTTTGGGGACAGGCTCGTGCCCGCAAAGGCCAAGCGCACTCTCCCCTCTTTTCCGAGCGCACGGATCGCCGCCTGCGCCGCGAGCGGCGCGTCGCCGCTGCCCACGATCACCAGCGTCTCGCCGAGTTCCGCGATCTTCTCCGCAGCCTTCCCAATCGAGAGCACCGCGCGGGCCATTACGCCCTCCGGCGCGTTCAGCCAACCCAGAAAATCCGGGCCATCCAGCATGTTGGTCCGAAGCTGCATATGCGCGTCAAACAGGTCTTTTTCTCCGGACAGCAGATCCGGCAGGCTGACACTCCCCCAAATATTGGACAACTCGACGTCGATCATCGTATGCGCCTCCTTTATCTTTTGTACACTATACTACACTTTGGGAAAAAACGCAAAAAGAATCGAAAAATGCCGATTCTCAATCAGGCGCCTAGGTCTGGCCGGCGGGTTCGCAGAAGTTCCAGCGCCAAAAGCGCCGCCGCCCCCAGCAGAAAACCGGGCAGTGAAAACGTCTGAAAGCTGACTGGCGGCAGCGGCGTCTGCAGTCCGGCAGGCCCCATCGCAATAGCGTACAGCGACCCCACCATCAACCCCAGGATCAGCCACACCATCTGACCGCGGAAACGCCGCAGCGCAGCGCGGATGGCGCGAATAGACAGCGCAGCGCCTGCCACAGCGCCGAGGCAGAGCGTAAGAATGCCGGGAAGGCCGGAAAAATCAAGCCGCAGCAGCTGCCGCAGTGCGTGCATCGCAGGCAGATAGACCCCCGCAATCAAAAGCAGCGCCGACCCAGAGATCCCCGGCAGGATCATCGCACTGACGGCCGCCGCACCGGAAATGAACAGGTACAAAAGCGGCCATACGCGGATCTGCGAAAACTCGACCCGCAGCGAAACTGCTGTGTCCGCGCGCAGCAGCGTAAGCCCTACGGTGAGCGCCGCACCGAGCAGCGCCAGCGGCGCACATCGCGCGGCATTTCGCAGTGCGCTGCGCTCGGCTCGAAGCACAAGCGGAAACGCCGCTGCGCTCAGCCCAAGGAACAGGCTGCACATAAAATAAATATGCAATTCAAATAATTCTGCCAGCACCAGAATACAGGCAATCATCCCGGCAGCCCATCCGGCGCCGAAGCGCAGCAGTGCGCGCAGACTCTGCTGCCGCACAGACCTGTCCCGGCCGAACAGGCCGTGCAGTGCGCGCAATAGATCATCGTAAAAGCCGAGAATGAATGCGATCGTCCCGCCAGAAACTCCTGGGACGCTGTCGGCCAGCGCCATACACAAACCGTGAAATGCAGAAAGCAAGAACGTCCCTCCCGAAAACCGCTGCGTCCAACAGCGGCATTTTATTCAGTATATCATCTGCTGCAGAAAAAGTACAGAGCCGCAGCACCTGTCGAAGCGGCGCTGCATAGATTGGTTCAGGGCGAATCCGCCCGAATCTCTTGAGAGGAGCCGATTTTTTTGGCTGATATGCAGACACAGGCGGCCCAGACCGCTGAAGGCTGCGGCGATACGCGGGGGACGCTTCCCGCCTGTGCGCCGCTGGCAAATCCCTACGTCCCGTTCCAGGGGCAGAATCCTGAACGCTACACGGCGGGACGCGCGCTGATGAAAGGAACGCTGTTTCCAGGGCTCGATCTTCCATATCGCGGCACAAGCGGCGTCGAGCCGCGCGACGCATCCGGCATGCAGAGTATGCAAGATCTTCAGGCCGCAAATTTCGCCATTACAGAACTTGGCTTGTATCTTGACACCCACACAGACGATGAAGAGGCCGTACAGCTGTTCAACCAGTATGTCGAGCAGTATGAAATGCTGCGGCAGCAGGCAGCAGACAACGGCATGGCACTCACGCAGATGGAGGCTGCCGCAGGCGGCTGTTACACCTGGCTGGACGATCCATGGCCCTGGGACGCGGAAACGGAGGAATAAACGATGTTTGTATATGAAAAAAAGCTGCAATATCCTGTCCGCATCGCAAACCCGAATCCCCAGCTGGCAGCTGTAATAATTTCCCAATACGGTGGCTCAGATGGGGAACTTGGCGCATCCCTACGCTATCTGAGCCAGCGCTATTCCATGCCGTATCCCGAACTCAAGGGTCTGTTGACCGACATCGGCACCGAGGAATTAGGCCATCTGGAAATGGTCGGCACGATCGTGCATCAGCTGACGCGGACGCTCACGCAGGAACAGATCGAATCAGCGGGCTTCGCAAATTATTTTGTTGACCACACCGCCGGTGTCTACCCGCAGGCTGCCTCCGGCACACCGTGGAGCGCAGCGACCATGGCCGTCACCGGCGACCCCATCGCCGACCTCACAGAAGACCTTGCCGCTGAGCAGAAGGCGCGCGTGACGTATGACAATATCCTCCGCATTTCCGACGACCCGGATGTGAACGACGCCATCCGCTTCCTGCGGGAACGCGAGATCGTCCATTTCCAGCGTTTTGGAGAAGCAGTTGAACTGCTGCGCCAGCGTCTTGACGAGAAAAACGTCTACTATATGAACCCCGCGCTCCATCTTCAGGCATAAACCCGACCGGCACACCGCATCCCCGCGCCCCCACTCCAGTGCATTTTTGCAAGGCAGCACACACGGGCAGGCCTGACGCCATATCGTCAGGCCTGCCGCAAAACACGACCGCTCTTCCAGAAGACTGCGTGTCTTTTCGCGCGGTCACTCTACACTATATGGGAAAAGGGCACCGATATTTGCATACCGGCACCCTTGGGGGTTGGCAATATTATTTGGGGACAAGCTGCTTTCATTTACAGAGGCGTATGCACAAACCGAATTTCCGGTTCCCGCGTTCCGCCTAATTCACTGTAAAACTCGTTAACTCTTTCCATTCACTGTTCATAAGGATGATCTTTACCTGACTGCCTTCGCCGTCTGTTGCAAACGCCAAATTTTTTCCAACCGCAAGCACAAGGCGCGCCGAGGTGCTAATGTTTCTCAACAGTGCATTGGGCAGCTTAAACTCCTTAGTAACGATCGTCGGATCCTGCAGACTCCTGAGTTCTGCATTTCCAGCCTTGTCGCATAAGAAAATCTGGTCATTCCAAACCGTTCCTTCTATCTTATCATTTCCGAGCGTATAATCTGTTCCGCTGTTCAGGTTATACAGATAAAACCGCATCGTCCCGCCCGTTACGACATCTCCCTCTTTTTTCGCGTCGTACACCTCATACAGCAAATGGTTTCCATATAAGCCATTGATCCAAGCCGAAGTTGTATCGAACGTTTTCAGCGTGTCCGTCGTCTTTTTCTCCGTATTGAAGCACTTGATTGTTGTCGTTCCATCGTTTGACACAGAATAGACCACGTTTCCGTTCGATATGTAGTACCGGCCCGATTTGATCTCCGCTTCACCGACCCATTCATACTGGGAACCATCTGTTCGGAACCGTGCCAGACGGTCGTCCTTTGCTGAATAGGAATAGATCCAACCGTTGCTGTAATAGCAGCCTATGCAGTCGCGGCTGCAGGCCGTGATCGCATAAGCATTCTCGCCATTCAGATCGACTGTCGAGATCATTCGGTCTTTATCAACACTTGTTGCAAAATAAATCCGATCCTGCAGAATAAAAAAGTCACCGATAAATCCGTTATTCGTCGTATACACGCAGACTGCATCAGACGCCGGCGTATCTTTTCTACAAATCGAATACACATAACCGGAGCCCGTCCACTTCATCTGCACATAATACAGCTTATCTGCATTGATTGATCCTTGTGATGACACGGAAAGGGCGCTTCCCGGGTGGGAAGCGCCCTTTGTGTTGGGAGATTACTTCAGCGTAATGTTCACACGGACGGAGGCATCATACATCCGGACGAGGATCGCCGCGACTTCGCTGCGAACGATCGTGCTGGTCGGATGGAAGGTGCCAGCCGCGTCGGAGCCGGTGAGGATACCTGCACGGTAGAACGTGTAGATCTCATCGCCGTAGGTGTCCGTGGTCTTCACGTCGGGGATGCTGTTGTCCGCGACGGAGTTGATGGTCTTGTAGCTGTCCATCGCCTTGAAGAAGATGTGGACAAACTCGCTGCGGGAGACAGGTTTGGTCATCTGCTCGTAGCTAAGCTTCTGGTAGCTTTCGTCGAAGATGCCCTCACGGACACCGTAGTTGACGTAGGTTTCGTACCAGTAGCCGCGGCCATTGGTCAGCGTGACCTTGCCGTCCTTGATCATCTGGTGCAGTGCGGAGGCCAGCTTGATCGCTTCGGCAACAGTCAGCGTGCCCTTCGGCTGATAGGTCGTAGCGGTCACACCGTTGATGAGGCCGTTCTCCCAAGCACCCTTGACTGCGTCATAGAACCAGTCGCTCTTGGACACATCCGTGAACGGGAACTTGCTGGTCGTCGGCGTCTTCGTAGCAGGGATCACTGCCGGGATGATCGAATCGCTCGGCTCGGAGGTCAGCTTCCACTTTGCAACCAGCGTCAGGTCGGACATGACAGGGCTGCTGAAATCATAGAGCGTGTCATCCAGATACCAGCCGACGAAGGTGTACAGGCCGGTGCGCACAGGTGCGCCGGGGTTGGATGCCGTCTCGCCGCGGATAACCAGCTGCGATTCGACCGGCGTGCCGCCGTCAGAATCGAAGGAAACGGTATAGATCGGATCAAAGACTGCCGTCAGCGTCACGTCGGAAACAGCCGTGAAGGTGTAGTCCGCATCCGTGGAGACGATCTTGCCGTTCTGCATCCATGCGTAGAACTCCTCGCCCTCGGCAGGCTGCGCCTGTGCGGTCACTTCTTCGCCGGACCAGACCTCAACGACGTCCTTGGCAGCGAAGTCATCGGTGTAGGCTTCCTTAACAAGACCCTTATCTGCATTGTAGGACTGCAGCGTCACGGTGCAGTTGGTGAGTTCGCCGTCGGAAGCAGCGTCCAGATCAACAACGTATGCGGTGTAGTTGGTCGCATAATCGAACAGATAGAGAACTGCAATGCCGTTCGTGACGCTCGATGCGTCCAGCGTGACCGTGGACGTAGCACCGGCAGTCTCCTCTGCGAACAGAGCAGAATCTCTTGCGGTAAAGTCGGGATAGGTGTCAAGTTCGACACTGGCCAGATACTGGTTGTCCTTGACCTTAACAGTCAGTTCCTTGGTATCTGGGTCATAGCTTGCCGTGAGTGCCTTCGGAGCCTCGGAGTCAACCGTGCAGACATAGTTCCACTCCAGATACTTCTGGCCCTTCGTCTTAAGCGTGCTGTAATCCGTGCCGCCGTTGGTCAGCGCGCCGAGTTCGTCCGCGCCGTAGGCAATGTTGGCATAGTAGTTGACATCGACCTTGGTGTCGTTCGGAACTGCGTTGCCGTCCAGATCGGTGCCATCCCACATGAACGAGCCGGTGGCTGTCCAGCCGTTATCCGTGTCATAGATGGCCTTCGGCAGATATTCGGTGTTGTCCACATAGTAGACCTCGCCGGTTTCACGGTTGGAGACAACCATGATCAGGTGACGGGCATTGCGGAGCGTCATCGGCTGCATGAACAGCGTCCGCTCGAGCGCATATGCGGCATCCGGGCTGGAAACTGCGATTCTGTCCGCATCGAACGGGAGATCCAGCTCCGAGTCGAACGGGTTCGTACCGGCCAGAGAGTTGCTGGTGATGGAGTTGCCTCTGAGCGCAACCAGATAGGCCAAATTCGGCCAGGTGTTGCAGGAAACGTCCATGTTGCCGGTCATAACGTCGATCCAGTCAAGCTGTTCCATGACGGGAGCCTGTGCCCAGTCGCCATAGAAGCCCATGAACGTGCCATGGAAGCAGGCGGTCGGGTCATAGGTTGCAGCGGGACTCGTGAAGTTGATGTAGCCCTCGATGTACGCGCCGTTCGGATAGATGGCGTCGATATCGGCCATGAAATCATCCGTCAGCTGTACGTCGATCACGACTTCTGCCGTCTGGCCGGGACCGATGACGAGAACGTCGTCTTCATAGTTAGTGGTAACAGTGACCGCGTCCTCTGTCAGACCGAGCGTCGTCAGTGCGTTGTAGTAGTTGCCTTCCTCATCTGCTGCGGGCTTATCGAAGCAGAACTTCCACGAAATGTTGAATTTCTTGCCGTTCTCTTCGAGATCCCAGCCCGGGAACTCGTTTCTCAGATCCTTGACGGTGTAGCGGATCTGGAAGTGGCCGTCCTTGGAGGGGTTGTCGCCGATGTTGGCGATCGGGTTGGTGATGTACGCCTTTGCACCACCGAGAACAAGCTGCTCGGCATGGTCAGCATCGACCAGACCAGCGCCCTGCTTTCTCGGACTGAAGGTGTAGTTGTTGGGAATAACCGTCTGCGCGGAGGATGCCAACAGAGCCTCTGCCATGTCAGCCAGTTCCTTCTTGCTCAGATCCTTGTACTTCGATTCGCTCTTCAGATAACTCAGGATGGTCGCAGTAACACCCGCGACATCCGGCGTCGCCATGGAGGTACCGGACATGACCTGATAACCGTCCGTCGTGTTGTTCTTTGCAGACAGAACGCTGCCGCCGACACCGGAGATCTGCGGCTTGAGCGTCAGGGACGGGGTGGGGCCCCAGGAGCTGAAGGACGAAGACTGCCAGCCGGTGGGGTTGTCAACAGAGGCCATCTCCGCGAGGAATGTGACCTTCTGTTCCTTTGCGTTAAGCAGCTTGGCTGCGTCCTCGCCGGAAACGGAAACAGCGGGAAGCTTCGTGCCGTCCAGCGCCATGTTGATGATGCCGGATTCGTTGTTATAAACGATTGCAGCAACTGCACCCTTTGCATCCGCATTGTTGACCTTGTCAACGAAGGAAATGCCGCCGCGCTTGATAACTGCGACCTTACCGGTGACATCGATGCCTTCATAGTCGGCTTCTTCGCCGTTGCCGGGAACCAGAACAAAGTCATACGTCTTACCAGCCAGCGCATTATAAGCGTTGACCGTATCGCTGTAGCCGATCTGTGCGCCGTCAACTTCGAGCGCCGGGGAGGCGTACTTCGCGTTGTCAACGGAGGCGACAGACAGGTTGCCGTCATAGGTGGACGGGGAACCGACAACGCCGTAGTCCGCATAGTCGGACGTGACATAGCCGGCAGGAACGCCGGTGATGCTCTCGCCGTCCGCCATGGAGCCTTCGTTGCCGGCGGCGATGCAGCAGATGACGCCCGCTTCGTCCAGCGTGGTGAAGATGCCGTTCAGGACTTCTTCCTCGTTGCCGTCATAGACGAAGCCGTTCTGTGCGCCGAGGGACATATTGATGACGTCCGCACCCAATGTGTAGGCGTCTTCAAGGGCTGCGAGATAAACGTCGCTGGAGGTGCCTCCCTTCGTTGCGTCGGAGGAGAAGACCTTCAGTGCAAGGATCTGCGCGCCGGGCGCAGAACCAGCAAATTCATAGCCGCCGTCATCCGACAGGACGCAGCCGGCTGCGATGCCGGAGACGTGCGTGCCGTGACCGCTGACGTCGTCGGTCGCGTCGTTGTCCTTGTCATAATAGTCATAGGAGAACGGGACCTTTGCCGACAGATATTCGCCGCGGCCAAGCTTTTCAATCGCGGTCTCGGCCTGTTCCTTGCTGATGGCAGCCTTGTTCAGCATACTGTCATACGCTGTGAACGCCTCGTGGCCCGGGGTGATGCCGGTATCGATGACCGCAATGACGGTGCCCTTGCCGGTATCATAGCCGCGAACCTTGGTGATGTTGGTCATGTCGTTGGCCGAATCCATGCTGGGCATGACGACAGGCTCGTCGTAATAGTTGGCCAGATAGACCTCCTTGACGCCGTCCGTGTTAGCCAGCTTCTCGAGGTCGCCGAACTTGACGTCGGTGGACATACCGTTGAGCAGCGTGGTATACTCGTACTTGACGTCATAGCTGACCGCCTCCTGCTTGATTGCGGTCTTGATGCGGCTGTGCTGCGAAACGAGGGACTTCGCTGCAGCTGCGACAGCGCTCTGCGTTGCAACACTGCTTTTGTTCAGTGCCGCAGGCAAAGCTGCGTCGCCCTCAAAAATAACGATCGCGCGGACGGTATCGTTGTCCGCGTAGGCCTCTTCACCATTCTGCAGCTTGAATTTGTTCTGCTGAATTGCGGTGCTCAGCTTGCTCTCATCCGGAGTCGTCGGGGTCAGCTTGACATCGTATGCCGAAGAGGCCGAAGCCATCGGGACCATGCCAAGAACCATGACGAGCGCCAGCAGCAGACTCAGCACGCGGCATCTTGTTTTCTTGCTCATGAATGTTTCTCCTTCCTTGTCGTTCATTTGTGTCTAAAGCCCGGCAATCTGCCGTCCTCCACCACAATATGTTGTAGCTATTATAATCCGGAGCCTCCAATTTTTCAATACTCTTCGCCCTCAATTCAGCGATTTTCCAAAAAAAAGATTTTTCCGTAAACCACTTCTCCACGGCCCGTATAAAACGTGCTTTTCGGGTAGGCCGCGAGGCGCTTTTACACTGTCATCCGCGCTCCGGTGCACTACGGTTTTCTGTGCCCAGATGTGCGGTTCGGTTTGACGAACGCGGATGGATCGTGTATCATGAAAGCACCTTCTGCTGCTGGGCAGCGGCTGCTAAATCTGAGTTTCCGGCGCGCAGACGCGCCAAATTTAATGGGTAAAGGAATGGACTGCTATGAAGCTTGTAGTATTGGACGGATATACGGAAAACCCCGGCGATCTGAGTTGGAAAGAGCTGGAGGCGCTTGGAGAATTGACCGTTTATGACCGCACATCGTATACAGAATCCCCGCTGATCGCGCAGCGCATCGGCGATGCGGAAATCGTCATTATGAATAAGACGCCGATCTCCCGCGCGACGATTGATGCGTGCCCGAATATCCGGCTGATTGCAGTCCTTGCGACGGGCTATAACGTTGTGGACTATCAGCACGCACGGGAAAAGGGCATTCCGGTCGTCAACGTGCCGACCTATGGAACAGCATCGGTCAGTCAGTTCTCTATTGCTCTGCTGCTGGAGATCTGCCACCATATCGGCCATCACAGCGCGTCTGTCCACAACGGAGACTGGGCTGCAAATCCCGACTGGTGCTATTGGAATTATCCGCTCATTGAACTGGCGGGCAAAACCATCGGCATCATCGGCTTTGGACGCATCGGACAGGCCGAGGGCAGAATCGCAAAGGCGATGGGCATGCGCGTTCTGGCATACGATATCTATCCCAACGATTCCGGCCATGCCGTCGGCGAGTATGTTGATCTGGATACCCTGCTTGCGCAGTCGGATGTGGTGTCGCTCCACTGCAACCTGACGCCCGAAAACACGGGACTTATCAATAAAGAAACGATCGCAAAAATGAAGGGCGGCGCGATTCTCCTTAACAACGCCCGCGGACAGCTGATCGTGGAGCAAGACGTTGCAGATGCGCTGAACAGCGGCAAGCTGGCAGCCGCGGGACTGGATGTAGTCTATACAGAGCCGATTCGGCCGGACAATCCGCTCTTGACGGCGAAAAACTGCATCCTCACGCCGCATATTTCCTGGGCTCCGAAGGAGAGCCGCCAACGGATCATGGAGATAACCGCCGAAAATATCCGTGCGTTCTTAAACGGAACGCTGCAAAACGTCGTCAATCCCTGAAAGCAGCCCGGCCCGGAGCAGTTCCGCTCCGGGCCAGTGTTCCAAAACAGTCGGTATTTAAAATCCGACTGTTTTGTTAGTTATTGGTAAATCCCCGTGTTTTCCGGTCTAAATGCACATTGCAAGTTTTCTTTTTCCCCGCGCCTCTGTGCTGGAACAGCAGCGGGGATCTGCATCGTCTGATATAAAGTGCGCTTCGTTATTGACTGCGGACTCAAGCAGGAACGCTTGACAGTCAATGACCAGCACGCCATCAGCATTGCGATCGCAACAAATCTTCTGCGGCGGCAGGACCTGCCGATCATTGAGCGCGGCAAGGCGTATAAAGCATTGCTGGATGCACGAAACCACTGCCGACATGCTCTATACGTTTCTTTGCCGCGGAGAAAGCACGGATGTTCCGTTTTTGCAGCGCATTTCTCATATTACATCCAACTATATAAAGGCAGGCCGCTCCATCGACGAGATTCCCGTCGGTGATTTTTTTGCGCCTTCGCTGCTGGATTTCACGCATGACCGCTATCTCTGCATTGACCTCGACGTGTTTCTGACGCGCCAGTCAAAGAATCGCATGGTCCGTAAGTTCGGGCAGCAGCTTCGCATCAACCGCAGCAAGATCAAGGAGGCCAGCAACACCAACACGGACTTTGACGATCCCGGCAGCGCCCTCATCAGCACGAACGACAATCATGTCGCCGTCGAGATCAAGTGCAGTGAACTGGAAAAGGAACTTATCACAACCGACCGCAGAGCGCTGCAGGAATTGCTGAAACGAAACGGCAAGACCGGATAAGCCATATCCGCACGCATAGAAAAATACCCCTGCTGGACAACGCCATAAAGTGAGTCCGTCAACTTTCAATGGCATTGTCCGACATGGGCATACGTCTATTCGTACTTCATATTCTGTGCGGCAGTTATACGCACAAAAATTAGAGGTGACGACTATGAAAACCCGCGCACAGATCTACTCGCACGAAGCCAGCGGCATTCTGCGGGATATTTTCACCTATGGTGTTCTACACAGAAACAGATTTTGGGTTTATATCCACAGAAGGATGAGCAACGCACTTTGTGCCATGAACACGATGGACTTGCAGCGTTACCCGGAAAACTATGAGCTGCTTTCCACCGACGCGGCGCTCCGCGCGGAGCAGATCGCCTGCCGGATGCGGCATCTGGTCTACGGCTTTACCACTGTGCAGAAGCATGAATATCTGACCTCTGCCGCCAATGTCCTCGGCATCACGATCACTGCGCAGCCGGGGCTGGTGGAGATCACGCTGCCGGGGTTATTGCCCAAGAAAAAGCAGCGCAGCGCCGAATATCTGACCGACCCGCTGGAGCAGGCGCTCGGACAGTTTGTCAAAGATCATCCTCTTTCCCATTTTGAGTCGTGCATCATCTGCTTCTGCCATATCTATGCGGTATCTGGCGGACGCGGCCGCATCCGGGACTATGACAATCTGGAAATGAAGCAGATTCTGGACGTTGTCTGCGCCTATCTTATGATGGATGACAATGGGCTTTTGTGCAACGTCTATAACACCACGGAGTTAGGCGAGGAAGATGTCACAAAGCTCTATGTGATGGATCAAGATATGTTTCCGGGCTGGCTGGAAGAGCATCAAAATGCGCTGGAAACCATGTCGGATTTTTAAGCATTTTTCGTCCTTCTTTTTCAGATACCGCCGCGCATGGTGTTTTCCCTTGAAACATCAGGCGTTTTCGCTTGACCGACAGCGCAAAAATTACCGAAGTTAAGAGCCGATACGGTAAAAGAGGTCACTTTTATGAATCCGACGCAACTTCCCACTGATGGCACGCTTCCGCTTCTTGTGCTGCAGATCATTGCCGTCTCCGGCGAGTTCCCGCCTGCCTTTTCAGGCCACTTTCCGGGCGGCTGCAGCTATATCGAAAGCGTGATCGGAAAGCTCAAAAAGGACGGGCTGCTCCGTTCGTATACCAAGAACGGTTTGCGTGGACTCAGGCTGACCGCAAGCGCCAAACGGCTGCTGCTTCAAAAATATCCATTTGACCTTGCGCCCTATCTCACAGGTACGTCCGAAACAAATTTCTTGAAGTCTGAACCAGAGCGCCGACTGCGGCTGCACCGGATGGCCGAGGCGCTTCAGATCCTGCACAACGCGCAAATCCCGTCGCTGCCGTGGGAAAAGCCATCTATTCAAGACTGGCTCTCAAATCCCACTCTATTTCCGGTCTACTATTCCTCCCGCGAGTTCAAATCTCTCGGCAGTCTTTGCACCAAAATCCGCAATTCCCGCATGACGGGCGTGCTGTTCACAGAACAGGCCATCTTCCCGGTTTACAACATGGCTTCGACCTTTCCAAGATGGGCGTACAATGCCGAGATCCGGCTCAAGGCTGTCTTACAGACAGAATTTTGCCGCAATGCACAGTTCACGATCGGCGGCATTGTGTTCGGCAGCTCACCTATGCAGATACCTGCGATCCTGAATGGCATGGCACAGAACCATTTCCTTTTGGATGGCAGTTATCCGCATTTCTATTTTCTGACGCTCGACCACTTTGGAGAAGTCGGCGCGTTTCAGTTATGTCAACCGGATATACAGGAGCAGTTGAACGACATTCTCTCCGAAAATCTCCTGCTACCCTCTCCGGCACTGCCAATCGAACATGACGCTCTGGAGCAGGACGGGTCGCCTGTCCTGTTTTCGTATCTCTGCGATCTGCCAAGGCTGCACCGGTTTCGCTGTGCGCTGACGCTGCGGAACCAGACTGGCAGCATCCTCTGCTTTGACTATCAGGCAGAGGCGCTGCGGGAGGCGTTCGGTGCGCAGGTCAATATCACAAGCATCGACTTTGCCGCTTATGAAAGGATGATGCTCCATCAATAAGAAACAGAAGATCACGCTGGCCTGCTTTCTGCCTGTTGCGCTGGCCGCGCTTTTCTATGCGGGCGGCTATCTTGCGCAGTTCATCTACAACTATCAGGCATGGACAGCCGAAGGCGGCACGCCGTACAGCGGTACCTCGCCGCCGCTGCCGGACGCCGCGTTCGACGTCTGCCTGCGGTTCGTATTCCGCTTTCCATACGGTCTGTACGGCATGGGCATCTTTCTGGCGGCAATCGTACTTCTTGTCGTGGCGATCATGCACATGGGCGCCGGCGGCGACGGGCAGTACGACAAGATCAGAAACCTGACCTATTCCCACAAGGGAACCTACGGAACCGCCGGTTTTCTCAATCCAAAGGAAGCCGGGCAGGTGCTCGACTTCGTACCGGACCTGCGTAAGCACCACGGCACCATTCTCGGTGAAGTGGATGGCCGCGTGGTCTGCATCCCGGAGAAGACGCGCTTCAACGGCAACCTCGCCGTCTATGGCGCAAGCGGCTCGAAAAAGACACGCGCGTTCTGCGTCAACATGATTCTTCAATGCGCGGCGCGGAAAAGCTCGCTGGTCATCTGTGATCCGAAGTCGGAATTATACGAGAAAACCAGCGCCTATCTGCGCGATCAGGGCTATACCGTGCGCGTGTTCAACTTGGTCACGCCTGCGTCGTCAGATTCGTGGAACTGCCTGTCCGAGATCGACGGACAGGAGCTGATGGCGCAGCTTTTCTGCGACGTTATCATCCGCAACACAGGCAGCGACCGGGGCGACCACTTCTGGGACAGCGCCGAGATGAATCTTCTCAAGGCGCTCGTCCTGTTTGTCGAGCGCAGCTATCCACCGGAACGGCGAAACATTGGCGAAGCGTATCAGCTGCTTGTAAGCTGCTCGGAAAAGGAACTGAACGAACTGTTTGACGCGCTCCCGCTGGGACATCCGGCCAGAGCGCCGTACAGCATCTTCCGCCAATCGTCGGAGAGCGTGCGCGGCGGCGTCATTATCGGTCTCGGCTCCCGGCTGCAGGTGTTCCAGAATGCGGACATTCGCGCCATCACCAGCCATGATGAGATCGATCTGGAACTACCTGGCAAGCAGCCGTGCGCTTATTACTGCATCACGAGCGATCAGGACAGTACCTTTGATTTCCTGTCCTCGCTGTTTCTGTCGTTCATTTTTATCAAACTCGTCCGCTACGCCGACCAGAACTGTCCGGGCGGCTGTCTGCCGGTTCCTGTTCATGTGCTCGGCGAGGAGCTTTGCGCCTGCGGCGTTATCCCCGATCTCAGCCGAAAGATCTCCGTGATCCGTTCCCGGAACATCAGTATGTCCTGCGTGTTCCAGAATCTCGCCGGTCTGCAAAACCGCTATCCCAACAACCAGTGGCAGGAAATACTCGGCAACTGCGACGTGCAGCTGTTCCTTGGCTGTACAGACGCGCTGACGGCGGAATTCATTTCCTCACGCTCCGGCGAGGCAAGTGTCGCCGTGACCAGTCAGGCCAAGCAGCTCGGCACATGGCGTATTTCCAACTACACCCCGGAATACCGCGAGACAAGCGGTGTCGGCCGCAGGCGGCTGCTCACGATGGATGAAGTTTTGCGGCTGGACGTGGATAAGGCGCTCGTCATTATCCGAGGGCGCAATATTCTGGAGGTCGATAAGTTTGACTACTCCAAGCACTACGAGGCGAAGAAACTGCGTCCGGACAAAGCGGCGGCACATATTCCGCACTGGAGAAGCGAAGCGTCTCCAACACCTGCCGCCCCTGTTCCGCGCACTACCCCAGCGCCCAAAAAGGATGCTCCTGCAAAAAAGCAGAAGATCATAACCACCAGCAAGGAATCCATTTTATCCAAACCAAAAAAGGAGGAATGACCCATGCCCAGAAAAAAGGAATTGCCTGTTCCGGAGAGCAGTGAACAGAACGATCTGCTTTCTACTGAAGCGCAGGAGCTTCCCGACGCACCGCTCACCGAACCGCAGGAGGAACCCATCCCCACAGAAAGTCCGCCCGCTGAAGGCGCACCGGAGGATGATACGCCGTCGGAGGAATACACGGAATTTCTTCAGGCGCTGAACGAAGCTCCCGCGCAGGAAGAACCGCAGTCTGCTCCGTCTGACGAAGCGGAACCGATGCCCTCCGAGGAAGAACCGGTGCTGACCATCTCCACAGAAGAACCGTCCAATGAATCCACGCACCCAGAATCTCCGCCCGCGGCGCGCAATGACGCGGTTCTGACGATCACCGCCAGAACGCGCATCAAAAGCGAGGCCGAAGCTACGGACGAACTCTGGCACGAGATCCGCAACGCCTATCGGACACGGCGGATCTTGACCGGCACGCTGGACGGCATTGAGCAGACCGCAGGCGGCAAAACGCTGGCGACGGTCAGCTTCCGCGGCTTCCGCATCGCTATCCCGATCCGCGAGATGCTTGTGCTGGAGGACCGGATGCCGTCCGGCAGAGCGTATGCCGACTACATGAACCGGCTGAACCGTATCCTCGGCACGATGCTCGGCGCGGAGATTGACTTTATTGTCAAGGGCATTGATTCGACCACCCACAGCGCCGTTGCCAGCCGCCGGGAAGCCATGCTTCGGAAACGGCAGACGTTCTATCTCGGCAAAGATGTTTCTGGAAACCCCTACATCTATCCTGGCCGTCTGGTCGAGGCGCGCGTGATCGCCGTCGCGGAGAAGGTGCTGCGTGTCGAAGCCTTTGGCATTGAATGTGCCATCTTTGCGCGTGACCTCTCCTGGCAGTGGGTGTCCGACGTCCGCGACCTTTACAGTGTCGGCGACCGGGTTCTGGTCCGCGTGCAGGAGATCAGCGGTGAGGATGCCGAGCATCTTTCCATCCGGGCAGATATCCGCAGCACGTTTTCCGAAACCAGCGTGGATAATCTCAAAAAGTGTCAGGTACAGAGCAAGTATGCCGGCAAGGTCACGGACCTTCGCGGCGGTGTGGTGTATATCCGTCTGAACAACGGCGTCAACGCCATCGCACACACCTGCTATGATTCCAGAATGCCCGGCAAAAAGGACGATGTCAGCTTTGCGGTCACACGGCTGGATGAAGAACACGGCATTGCCGTCGGCATTATCACGCGGATCATCAAGCGGAACCTGTAATCCGGCAGCGTTCTGCCTATGACCGATTTCATGTTCCTTGCAGCGTCCACACTGGAACCGCTGCTGCGCCGTCTGAGGGTGCCTCCCTGACGGTACTAATATACAAAGGAGTTTTCTCTATGAAAGCCAAAGAAGAATACATTGACGCCCCTCGTGAAACACGCTCCAAGGACATCACCGTCTATGCGATTATTTTCCTCGTTCTGCTGGTCGGTGCGGGCATTTTCCTCGCAGTCAGGCTGCTGCATAAGCCCGCGGATGCGGCGCTTGCAGACAGCAAATCCGGGATCATTTATGATTCGTCCGCCGTTGAGGGCGGCTGGGATAACCTTTCGCCGGAGGAAATCGAAGCGCAGCTGAATGAAAAAGTGGCCGAGGGCATGATTAACATTTCAGCCAACACCGCACCCATCTTTGAGGATGGAGCATCTGAGGGAAATCTGATGCTCGTAAATGAGTCCATCAATAACTATCCGCAGATGGTTCAGATCGTCCGTAATGATACGGGCGAACAGATTTATGAATCCGGCGCCATTGCCGTTGGCAGTAAGATTGAACGTGCGCGGCTGGACGTGGTTCTTCCCGCGGGTACATACGAATGTACCGCTTATTTTCATAACCTTGACCCGGAATCTGGTGCAATCATCGGCACAGCCGGGGCAATCATTACAATTACGATTCAACACTAATTTTAATCAAAGGAGTCATTACAATGAAGAACACTAAGAAAATCGTTTCCCTCATCCTTGCGGTCTGCATGATCGCTTCCCTCGCAATTTCCGCTTCCGCTGCCAACACCGTGGACGTCGCGGGCGGCACGGGCACTTCGTCTGTTACCCTGTCCAGCACCGCGGACGGCAGCATCGGCGGCGACCCGGCAGCTACCAAAATGTCCGTAGTCGTGCCTACCGTCCTCCCGGTTGCTGTTGGCACTGACGGCACTGTTTCCACCGCGACCGACGCGAAGATCATCAACAATTCGTTTGGTGCAGTAAAAGTTGCGAATATTTCCATCGAAGCCGCGCAGGGTTGGTCGCTGGCCGCGTTCGGCAGCAAGGACACCCTCGCCCATGAGAAAGTTAACAGCAACAAGTTCGGTTTCCAGCTCGCCATCGGCGGCGGTGCTGCTGCGGCGACTGATAACAAGAACGCCAGCAAGCAGACGCTTCTTGATACTGCCATTGAAGGCTGCTACATGAGCGGCGTGGGCGACACTTCTGCCAACTCTATCGGCATCACCTATGATGCCATCGTTACGCCCATTAGCGAAGCCGTGACCAACACCGCCATCGCAAGCGTCCTGTTCATCATCGCTTGGGATGCGGTCTAATTCAATCGCCTATCGCACAGGGGAACGCGCAAGCGTTCCCCTTACCTGATTCTAGGAGGTATTCAACGTGAAGAAAAAACGAATCCTCGCATTGTTCCTTGCGGCAGTATCGTGCTTATCGCTGGCAGTCAGCGTGTCGGCAGCCACCACACCCAACCGCAAGACCACGGATTTCCGCGATTTCGATAAATCAGCTTGGTATGCCGAAGCCGTGAGCGCAGCCGTGGATAATGGCCTTTTGTACGGCAAGTCCAGCACCATTATCGATCCGAACGGCGATATGACTCGTGCGGAGATGGCGGCGATCATCAACCGCTCGTTCGGCTGCTACGTGAAAGCCGACATTTCCAACGACTCATGAAAGATTTTCACAGCTGTGAATGAAAATAAAGCAAGTGCGTCG
>ERZ780168.1735-NODE-1735-length-21287-cov-10.076300_pt1 | contig 21287 bp, 17 predicted proteins | sample MGYA00510981_ERZ780168 | MGnify/ENA primary metagenome ERZ780168 (study PRJEB29588, sample SAMEA2158769) | human gut metagenome | biome: human gut; feature: human-associated habitat; material: faeces | place: Denmark | collected 2008/2010 ...
AGAAGCTGTGTGAGCATCAGGCTCACCGGAACGGGATCCGTGTATCCAGAGTCAGTGCCCCAAACACCAGCAGGCTGGCCTGTGACGGAAGCGGAGCAGTGGTAAGAAATCCGGAGAACCATAGCCTGTGTACCTTTCGGACAGGAAAACAGTATAACTGCGACCTGTCAGCATCCTATAATATTGGAGCGCGATATTTTATACGGGAGCTTTTAAAACCCTTGCCGGAAACGGAAAGGTCTTCCCTGGAGGCAAAAGTACCTGCAGTGAAGCGTAGAACCTCATGTGTTTATGCGGATTTGAGAAAGCTTTATGCAGAATTAAAAGCAGCATAAACACAGGCAAATATACAGCGGACTACCTGTAATGTGGAAACTGGCCGTACCCGACGCAGAAAAAGTGCGTAACCGCACGAATTCTAAGTTACTGGCGTATCCGCCGATATTTAGTCTTGTCGTTTAAAACGGCTGAGAAGCACGTGACTTTAGTCATGTGAGGTTCACAAAGTCAAACAAAAATCTTTTTGCTGTAATACAGATTTCTCCATTTTAAAAAATGCTTCCAGCTGCACAGAGACTGTTTTTCAAATCTTCCCGATATCCCGGCTCGCCCTCCCACAGGGAATTGACGGTCACACAGCTGCTTTCGGGATGTCCGGTCGCATGGATGATCTTTCCATTTCCCAGATAAATCGCCACATGTCCCGGAAAAAAAAGCAAATCACCCGGTTTGGCCTGTTCTATCGGGATTTCATGAACCGGATAGCCTTCTTTGATCGCGGCATCCCGCCAGATCAGGATCCCATTTCGAAAATAGCTCATAAACGCAAGACCGGAGCAGTCAATTCCACATGCTGTTTTCCCGCCCCAGCGGTACTGCGTCCCGAGATAGGAATACGCAGTCTGCACGATACTTTTCCGGAAAGCTTCTTCCGACCTGAGCGCGTCTGCATCCTCTTGTTCTTTCGACTCCGACTGTGATACTGCGTCTATACGCTCCGTCAGAACCGTCGGCCGCTGCGTCGCCCATTTTCTCCACCGTTCCTTTCCCTGGCACAGCTCCAGAAAACGGCTCCGCATATATCCTTCCCTAAGACCGCCCATTCCATCCGGTAAAAAGACGCGTCGCCAGCCCGGCTGCAGCAGGCGGGCTGCAGCGTTACTATCGCCTAAAGCCGAATCCTTCTCTGCCCAAATCAGACTCCCGGCATACAATGTCGTGATACGCCTTGCCTGTACCCGTTCCGCTTCCAGCACGTCTGCAATATTCTGGCAAACCTGCAAAAGCTGCATGGCACAACCGGAGTTTTGTGCATCATAGCATACACCTGCATCGCCTACACTTTCCATGGACACATACTCTTCTGCCGCAATCCATCCCTCATATCCGTAATGTGTCCGGATTTTGTAAAAAGCGTTATTTCCTTCCAAAACCTCGTATTGCCATCCAAAGAGAATTTCATCTGCAACACCGCCATTTTCCGGCACGCCCGTAGGCTCTGTGCCCACAGCCATACCACACGCTGCATATGCCGGCGTTTCATACAACGTTATTACCGGTTTCTGGCAAATTCCAGGCTTTCGCAACATTTCCTTTTCCCTCTTCTTTCTGCTTCATCGAAAAAACAGATATGATAATACAATACAAAATTTATGCACTTCAGGCTTCCGGTATACGGAAAGTCTGTATGCATCCATCAACCTATCTGTTCGCATGCGGACGATAGCTGCACAGCATTGCTTTCCGCGCAATGTATCAAAAGAAGCTGCTGTACATTCGCACAACAGCTTCTCCCATTTCTTACAATAGAATATTTTTTATCTCATTCCAACTGTTACGATTTCAAAGCCTCTGACAGGAATTTCATACCAGCCGTCTGCATTTGCAGTTTCGGGACGAACCTCTTCCTCCAGAATATTGGAGAAGTACAGGGTTTCAAAAGAAGCGTCCTTCTTGATACGCAGAACGGTGGGTTCGCCGGAGCAGTTGACAAAACGTGCCATCCGGTCAGTGCCTTCTGCTTTCTCCTTGAGGTTGGAGAACATCATGCGCTCGCCTTCCCAGGTCAGCCAGGATTTCTCAGCCGGCAGGGTTCCTGCATGAACCTTGGTCTGTGCAACTGTATAAGGTACCTGGAACTGATATGCGCTTCTGAAGCTGTTGCTTTCAACCAGATCCCCTGCAAAGAAGGTCATCTCGTACTCTGCAGTGATATGACGCAGCTGCTGGGACAGTTCGGTGGGGAATACGCCCCAATCGCCCAGCTCGCCGACACTGCGCAGGATGGTAATTGCCAGTGCATTCTTTTCCTCCGGAAGGATTTCATACTCATACAGACCGATGTTTGCAATGAGCATGCCGCCCTTTTCATCGTTTAAGCCCACAAAGCTCTGCTGATGCTCGCACTTGCAGGGATTCTCCCACAGCTTGCTGTGCTCGTTGGGACGGTTCACCACTTCAAATACGCTGTCTGCATAGTGGTGTGTGCAGGAAATTCCGGTCGGTGCTACCACACGGATTCTGTGATCCTTTGCAGTGTTATCGAACTCGGTTACAAACTTCACGCTGCGGCTGTCTTTTTCCAGAGTAATTGTGGTGTGCAGAACGATCTGTGTCGTCTCACTGCTTCTTTTGCAGGTACGCTTCATGAATTCTACAAGACCTTCCTGCTCTTCCTTTAACTGATCGTCTGCGGAAACCGGAACGGTCAACACATTGGTCACTTCCACGCTTGCCGCAAAATCGGTATTTTCCACCAGCTTGATTTCTGCCTTTGTGCCCTTCGTCACAATTGCAGGATTTCCCTTCGGGCAGAAATAGATGTATTCGTTGCCCGCATCCAGGGTATCTTCAAAATAGCCAAGACCTTCGTAGGTCTTTCCGGTCTGCTTGTCCAGAACATTCAACGTACCGTCGTCGTTGATCGCAACGCTCAGGAATTCATTTTCCAGATGACGGTCATCGCTTGCGATGTTGCTGCCCTTTCCAGCTGCCCCAGCGGCTTCTGCAGGAACCAGCGCGTAGGTACGGTATCCCAGTGCAGGCAGTTTTTCTGCAAAAAGGGAAACCTTCACCTGTCTTGCCATGTAAGGCTGACGGAACTTGTCATCCGGCAGGTCATAGCCGAATTTTACGTCTGCATCTTCTACAGTTGCTTTCTGTACATTGCCTTCACTGTCCACAACAACGTACTCCGGCAGCTCCCATGCCTTCATATCACGGCGTCCGTCCCAGAGCCACTTGTTGTAGTCACGCTTTGCATCCAATACGACTGTCACCTTACCGGTGCGCTCGTCGCCAGTGGTGTTGAATACAACAAACGGAACTGCGTTTTCGCCATATTTTTCAAATACAGAAGTATCTGTCAGGTCTGCAACATAAGCGGAAGCATCCTCGGAAAGGGTATGGGCGACCTCGGTGGAACGGTCGAAACGGACTTCGATTTCTTTGTTGACCTGATCCACACTGCAGCCGCAAATGCTGTCGTGGGGATGGTTCTGCATCAGGATCTTCCATGCATAGTTGAAACGGTCATGGGGATATTCCTTACCGTTTTCTGCTGCAAATACAGCCAAAGGCTCAGATACGCGCTCCAGTGCAACCTCGTTTCTGCGGTTCTGGCGCTTTAAGGTTACATGGGAGGAACAGGTATTGACCAGCGTATACCAGCCGTCTGTCTCCTGACTGGTCAGCTCGCCTTTTACGGTAGAAAGCTTTTCACCTGCCTCTGCCTGAACCTTCTTGACATAATCTTCGAAGTTAGAATGAACAAACTCGATATCGGGATACAATCTGCGCGCGGTTTCAATTGCTGCAGAAAGATCCTTCTGAACCGGCTGATGGTCGCAGCCGTTCATGAACAGCAGCTCGTCTGTAGATGCGAACATCTCAGCCTTTGCAAGACGTTCCTCCCAGTATGCCTTTGCTTCTTTTTCATCCACCGGGATTTCCATACCATTGCAGTACCAGTTTGCAAACAGGATACCCAGAAGCTTTGTGCCGTCGGGGGACTGCCACTGCATTTCAGAATAAGCGGATTCGTACTCGCCGCCTTCTTTTAATTCATTGTTAAAACCAACCGGCTTTACGCCGCGGCCAAACGCAACAGCTTCCATGCCAGCCTGGGTCAGCAGCTGAGGCATCTGTCCCGCATTGCCGAATGCATCCGGGAAATAGCCAACCTTTGTCAGATTGCCGTAGGCCTTTGCTTCACGAATACCGGTCTGAAGGTTTCTGACATTTGCTTCACCGCTGGTTAAAAACTCATCCTGCAGGATGTAGAAGGGACCTACCCGGAAATGTCCCTCTCTGACATGTCTTAACAGCTCTTCTCTTTTTTCCGGACGGATTTCCAGATAGTCATCCAGCACGATGGTCTGACCATCCAAGTGGAAGCTGTAAAAGCCGGGATCTTTGTCAAACAGTTCCATGTTGGTGTCGATCAGATCCAGCAGCTTCATTTTATGCCGCTCTAACGGCAGATACCATTCTCTGTCCCAATGGGAATGGGAAATAATATGTACAGTCTTTTTCTTCATAGGTTTCTCCCTCTTTCCTGTCCGGCAATTCTCCGGAATCTCTGGTTTTATCATCCCCTATTCCATGAAAAAATGCAACACCCAAAATAGTTAGGTTATCTCTAAAAAAGCAAGAACAGCCGCAGGGTGCATGGATTTGCTGCACCCTGCGGCTGTAATATAAATCCGTTACATAATTTTATGAACCCATCCTGCAGGTCCTTCGATCTTACCCATCTGAATACCTGTCAGAGTGTCATACAGCTTCTGGATCACCGGTCCCATGCTTTCCATACCGCTGGGGAAGCAGATCTCCCTGCCATGGTCTACCACCTTGCCGACCGGGCATACAACAGCTGCTGTACCGCAGACGCCGCATTCTGCAAAATCAGAAAGCTCCGCCAGTTTAACCGGACGCTCTTCCACCTTCATGCCCAGGATATCCTTTGCAACGACTGCGATGGAACGACGTGTTACAGAAGGAAGGATGCTGTCAGACTTGGGAATGACAAGAGTTCCTTCTTTGTCGATGAAGATAAAGTTTGCGCCGCCGGTCTCCTCTACATAGGTGCGGGTTGCGGGATCAAGAAACATGTTTTCATCGTAGCCGTTCTGATGTGCGGTTACATAGGCATGCAGACTCATCGCATAGTTCAGACCAGCCTTGATATGTCCGGTTCCATGCGGTGCTGCGCGGTCAAAATCACTGACACAGATGGTAAGCGGATGAACGCCGCCCTTAAAGTACGGTCCAACCGGAGTTACCAGAATGCGGAACTGATATTCATCCGCGGGCTTAACGCCGATAACCGGAGAGCTTGCAAACATATAAGGACGAACATATAAGCTTGCGCCACTTCCGTAAGGAGGAACCCATGCAGCATTTGCCTTAACCACTTCTTCTACTGCTTCCAGGAAACGCTCTGCCGGGAACGGAGGCATCTCCAGACGCTTTGCGCTGTCCATCATACGGACTGCATTTAAGTCCGGGCGGAACGTTACGATATGTCCATCCTCTGTTGTATATGCTTTGAGACCTTCAAAGATCTCCTGGCAATAATGAAAAATACCTGCACATTCGTTCAGGGTAACTGTCGGATCGTCTGTCAGTCCACCCTTATCCCAGGCACCATTTTTGTAGTTTGCCACATAACGGTAATCTGTTGTCATATAGCCGAATCCGAGATTTGCCCAGTCCAGATTCTTTTTTTCCATCTTGTCCACACTCCTTACCTCTGGCTCCCATCCGCCGGGTTCTTCTTTTGCCGACGTCTGTTTTGCAGTTTTCTATAGAATTCGAAAATATTATAGCACTATTCTTTCCGATAGAAAAGATTTTTTTCACGCGCCTTCTCCTGCCGCGCCCGTTTAGAAACCGCAGCGTGGATGCTTCCGCTTATTCGCTGTGGCTGACCGCCTCCTTCATCATCCGCACATAGGTGTATAAATGTCCGCCCGCATGAGAGCCGTATTTTTCGATCAGCTTTACAACTGCACTTCCGACAATAACACCATCCGCCGTTTTGGAAATCTCTGCCGCCTGATCCGGTGTGTGGATACCGAAGCCAACCGCTGCCGGAACGCTGCTGACACTGCGGATTTCTTTTAACATCCCACCGATATCGGTGGTGATATTGGTTCTCTCTCCGGTTACGCCCATCGACGATACCACATACAAAAATCCTTTCGCTCCTTTGGCAATCTTACTGATTCTCTCTTTGGAGGTCGGTGCAATCATCGAGATCAGATCTATGCCATAGCGGCTTGCAACAACATCAACCTCTTCTTTTTCCTCAAATGGCAGATCGGGGATGATGATGCCGTCGATCCCTACATCCTGGCAGCGTTCAAAAAACGCCTCGTAGCCGTAATGGAACACCGGATTCAAATATGTCATAAATACCAGCGGAATTTCTGTTTTCTCCCGCAGTTTCTTTACCATGTCAAAAATATCGTCGGTCGTCACACCGCCGGAAAGCGCCCGGATATCCGCCTCCTGAATGACCGGTCCCTCCGCGATCGGATCGGAAAACGGAATGCCGATCTCGATCAGATCTGCGCCTGCCCGCTCCATTTCCAGAATGTATTCCTCTGTCTTATCCAGGGACGGATCTCCCGCTGTCAAAAATGCAATAAATGCCTTTTTATTTTCAAATGCCTTTTGGATTCTGCTCATCTTTTTCCTTCTGTCTTTCGGACAGCCTTTCCTGCAGGTTTTTTGCGCCTGCCAAAGTTTTCTTTTATCCTCTGTTTTTCGGGTTTACTCTGAAATATCTTCGCCGCGGTATCTTGCAATCGCTGCAACGTCCTTGTCGCCGCGCCCGGATAGACAAATAATGATCGACTGATCCGAAGACAAGGTCGGTGCAAGCTTTCTCGCATGCGCAACCGCATGGGCGCTCTCTATCGCGCAGATGATGCCCTCCGTACGCGCCAGATACTCAAACGCTTCTACCGCTTCCTCATCCGTTACCGGTACATAGCTTGCGCGTCCAGTATCGTGCAGCCATGCGTGCTCCGGTCCGATGCCGGGATAATCCAGGCCTGCAGAAATCGAGTACACCGGTGCAATCTGTCCGTACTGATCCTGACAGAAATAGGATTTCATACCGTGGAACACACCTGGCGTTCCCTTTGCCATTGTTGCTGCATGCTTATCCGTATCGATTCCTTTTCCTGCAGCCTCGCAGCCGATCAATGCAACTTTCTTTTCCGGAATAAACTCATAGAACATCCCCATTGCATTGCTGCCGCCGCCGACACACGCCAAAACAGCTGCCGGAAGCTTTCCTTCCTTTTCCATAATCTGTGCCTTTGCCTCCCGTCCGATGACAGACTGGAAATCCCGCACGATCGTCGGAAACGGATGCGGTCCCATGACAGAGCCCAGTACATAGTGGGTGTCCGATACGCGGTTTGTCCACTCACGCATCGTCTCGTTTACTGCATCCTTTAAGGTCTGGGTTCCGCTTGTTACCGGATGCACCTTTGCGCCCAAAAGCTTCATTCTGTAAACATTCAGCGCCTGCCGGTCCGTGTCCTCTTTTCCCATAAAAATCTCACATTCCAGTCCGAGCAGTGCCGCAGCTGTTGCACAGGCAACCCCATGCTGTCCGGCGCCAGTTTCTGCGATGACGCGGGTTTTACCCATCTTTTTTGCCATCAGCACCTGACCGAGTACGTTGTTGATCTTGTGAGAGCCGGTGTGGTTTAAGTCCTCCCGCTTTAAATAGATCTTCGCACCGCCCAGATCCTTTGTCATTTTCTCCGCATAATATAACAGCGACGGTCTTCCTGCATATTTTTTTAACAGATCATCAAGCTCCGCACAAAACTCCGGGTCATTTTTATAAAATTCGTACTGCTCCTCCAGATGAATGATCTCATTCATCAGCGTCTCCGGAATGTACTGTCCTCCGTGTATTCCAAATCTGCCTTTTTCCATCAGTTGTATTCCTCCTTCTGCCGTGCTGCCGCTACGCACGCGAAAATTTTCTCCCGATCCTTAAAACCGTCGGTTTCTGCGCCGCTGCTGACGTCGAACGCCCAGGCTCCCGTTCGCACAGCCTCTTTTATATTCTCTGCATTCAGCCCGCCCGCCAGGAAAAATGGGCGGCCGATAGATTCTATTAAAGTCCAGTCAAAGACTCTTCCGGTTCCGCCGCTGCCCTGATCCAGCAAAATGTAATCTGCGTAGCTTTCCCTGGCACGCAGCACATCTTCCTTCGTCCGGACGGAAAACGCCTGGATCACCGGACAGCTGACTTTGCTTTTCAGTTCATTTATATATGCCTCGTCTTCCTGCCCGTGCAGCTGCACCCAGTCAATGACGCCATCCTCTACCAGACCGACAATGGTTTCTATTGTTTCGTTGACAAAAACACCGACTGCCGGGATTTCTTTTTTTAACATGCTATGCAGCTGTTTTGCCTGCTCGGGTGAAACCTGCCGCCTGCTCCTTGCAAAGACGAAACCTGCAAAATCAACTCCGGCGTCGTTGACCCATTCGATATCGCAAGGGCGGGACAGCCCACAGATCTTGAGGTGTGGGCGTGCAGATTCTGCGATGTTTGCAGTTCGAATGATATCTTTGCTGCGCTGCTTTTGCTCACTCATGGCAGTCCCTCTTCAACTCCTGCAGCATCGCCGCTTTATCGCTGCTTCTCATCAGCGTTTCGCCAATCAGCACCGCGTCCGTTCCATTTTTATATAAAACGGCAACGTCCTCTGCACCCCTGATGCCGCTTTCGGAGACGTAGAGTACCTCGGGCGGAATCAGCGCCCGCAGACGCACACTGTTTTTGACATCCACAGTAAAATTCTTCAGGTTCCGATTGTTGACGCCGATGATCCGCGCTCCGGCACGCAGCGCCCGCGCAACCTCTTCTTCGTCGTGTGCCTCAACTAACGCCGATAAGCCAAGGCTATGCGCCTTTTTTAAAAACTGACCAAGCTCTTTCTCGGACAAAATCGCACAAATCAGAAGCACCGCAGAAGCACCTAAAAGCTTTGCTTCATAAATCTGATATTCATCCACCGTAAAATCCTTGCGCAGCACCGGAATGCTCACCTCACGTGCAATCTCCCGAAGGTAGTCATCGCTTCCGAGGAAGTATTCCGGCTCCGTCAGCACGGAAATCGCAGATGCGCCCGCGCGCTCATACTGCCGCGCGATTTCCAGATACGGAAAGTCTACTGCAATCAGTCCTTTGGATGGAGATGCCTTTTTGACCTCGCAGATAACCGAAATCCCCGGCGCCGCCAGCGCTTTTTCAAATGGAAACCCGGTATCTGCAGCCAGGCTCTTTGCTTCTTTTTTCAGAACCTCCATCGGCTTTTTCTTTTTATTTTCCTCCACACGCGCCCGCGCAGCGTCCGCGAGAGTATCCAGAATCGTCTTTTCTTTCATGCTTTCCACTCATTTCTGCGCACGCTTTTTGCGCATGTCGAGTTTGTGCCAAGTGCGCGCAGACACAAATCCCGCGATTGAAAAATTTTTTCAATCTTCTTACTCCTGATTCGTCAGCGCTGCAAACTGCTCCAGCTGTGCAAGCGCCTTACCGCTGTCGATAACTTCCTGCGCTTCTCTGATCGCATCTTCGATTGAAATGCCCTTTGCGATATGGATTGCCGCTGCGGAGTTCAGAACGACCGCATCCCGTCTGGGTCCTTTTTCCCCTTTTAAAATCGCCAGTGCAATCTGCGCGTTGTCCTGGGGGCTTCCGCCGATCAGCTCGTCTTTGCTGCAGCGGGTAAAGCCGAACTGCTCCGGAGTGATCACATAGGATAAAAATTCCCCATCCTTTACTTCGCAGACTGTCGTCGGTGCACTCATGGAAATCTCATCCAGACCGTCCTGTCCATATACGACCATTGCCTTTTTCACGCCAAGATTTGCCAGTACCCGTGCTAACGGCTCCACCAGTGCCTCGTCATAAACACCCATCAGCTCCATGTTTGCACCTGCCGGATTGGTCAGCGGTCCAAGAATATTGAAAATCGTACGGATACCCAGCTCTTTTCTGACCGGTGCGACATATTTCATCGACAGGTGGTAATTCTGTGCAAACAGGAAGCACAGACTGATTTTTTTGAGCACTTCTGCGCTCTTCGCCGGATCGATGGTAATCTTTACACCAAGTGCTTCTAAAACGTCCGCCGCACCGCTCTTGCTGGATGCTGCACGGTTGCCGTGTTTTGCCACCGGAACGCCTGCTGCCGAGATCACCAGAGAAGACGTTGTAGAAATATTAAAGGAATTGGAATGATCACCGCCGGTTCCAACGATTTCCAGCACATCCTGATCATGTAGCAGGCGTACACAATGCTTTCTCATCCCCGCCGCACACGCGGTAATTTCCTCGATTGTCTCGCCCTTCATCGCCATCGCGGTTAAAAATGCACTCATCTGTACCGGACTTGCCTTTCCGCCCATGATTTCGTCCATCGAAGCTTCTGCGGTCTCATAATCCAGGTTCTGCTTTGCTGCCAGTTTTACAATCGCTTCTTTAATCATTGTCTTCTCCTTTTTCTCTGCATTCGCAAGCTGTAAAAAATTTTCAAGCATCTTTTTCCCAAGTGGAGTTAAAATTGATTCCGGGTGAAACTGTACGCCGTACACCGCCTTTGTTTTATGCTGCAGTGCCATGATCTCACCGTCCGATGTCCTGGCAGTCACCTGCAGGCATTCCGGAAAGGTTTCTTCCTGCGCCGCCAGCGAATGGTACCGTGCCACCGTCGTTTCCTCCGGCAGACCAACAAACAGCGGCGTTTTCGTATCGAGCTTTGTCACGGACTGTTTGCCGTGCATCAGCTGTTTTGCATAGGAAACAACTCCGCCGTATGCCTCGCAAATCACCTGATGTCCCAAACACACGCCGAGGATCGGGATTTTCCCGCCGAGCTTTTGCACCACCTCAATGCAGCAGCCCGCATCCTGCGGACGCCCCGGCCCCGGCGACAGGATAATCGCTTCGGGCTTTAATGCCTCAATCTCTTCTGCCGTCAGTTCGTCATTTCGGATCACCTTAATCTCCGGATTGATCGCCCCGATCAGCTGATATAAGTTATAGGAAAAGCTGTCATAATTATCGATCAGTAAAATCATGCCCGTTCCCCTTTCTTTCCAAGTTTCTGCGCTTCCTGCAGCGCCAGCACCACTGCTTTCGCCTTATTGATGCATTCCTGATATTCCTTCGGTGCTACACTGTCCGCCACAATTCCGGCTCCCGACCGGACGAATACTTTTCCGTTTTTGCAAAATGCCAGCCGGATCGCGATACACATATCCATATTTCCCGCAAAATCCAGATAGCCAATGGCACCGCCGTAAATGCCGCGCTTGTTGTTTTCCAGGTCGTTGATGATCTGACATGCGCGAAGCTTTGGTGCACCCGAAAGGGTTCCCGCCGGAAGCACTGACTGCAGGGCGTCCAGCGCCGTTTTATCGCTGCGAAGCTCGCCCCGCACGGTCGATCCCAGGTGCATGACGTGGGAAAATTTTTCGACCGAAAGATATTTTTCCACTTCTACCGTTCCGAACCGGCAGAATCGCCCAAGATCATTTCGTCCGAGATCCACCAGCATGTTGTGCTCTGCCAGCTCCTTTTCATCGGAAAGCAGATCGGCTTCCAGCTCCTGATCCTCCTTTTCGTCCTTTCCCCTGGGTCTTGTCCCGGCAAGAGGGAAGGTGTATGCGGTCTGATTGTCCACCTTTACCAGTGTCTCCGGCGAAGCGCCGGCGATTTCCAGATCGTCGCTGAAAAAATAAAACATGTACGGTGACGGATTTTTTGTCCGCAGAATCCGGTAGGTATCCAGCAGGCTTCCGTCAAATCCGGCTTCCAGACGGTTCGAAAGCACCAACTGAAAAATGTCTCCCTCATGGATGTAATGCTTGACCTGTTCCACCTTTTCACAGTAGCTTTCCTGATCGAACAGCGGCGTGAGCTCTGTTGTCAGCCTCCCTGCGGACACGTTTTTTTCTGCACCCTTTTCGATGATGTCCTGCATCTGATCGAGAGTCTGAAGGGCTGTGCGGTAAACCGCTTCCAGGGTATCGGATGCTGCTGCAGATACCGGGGCGTCCGTTGCTGCTGCCCGCGCGCTTTTCCCCCTTGCCCGGAGGTCCGTTGCCGCTGCCGCGCCGGCTGTCTGTCCACCTTCTGCCTGCACGTCTGCTTCCGATATCCGACTGTTACAGATCAGGATGATCTTTTGTCTGTAGTGATCAAATGCGATCATCTTATCAAACAGCATCAGATCGACGTCCCGGAACTTTTCCTGATCCTCTGCGTCCAGCCGAAGCGTCGGCTCCGCATATTTGATATAGTCGTATGCAAAATATCCAACCAGACCGCCGGTCAGAGGCGGGAGCTTTTTGATCTGCGGCGCGCGGTTTTCTTCGATCACCCTTGCAATCACCTGCGCCGGATTCTCTGTTTCAAACTGCTCGACATGGTCTGTTGTAATTGTCACCTGATGGTTCATGCAGGTCAGCTCCATCGCAGGATCGAACCCAAGAAAGCTGTACCGTCCCCACCGCTTGTTGTCCTCCGCACTTTCTAACAAAAAGCAGTGGTCGCTTACCGCCAGCAGTTTTTTCAGTACCTGTACGGGTGTTGCGATATCTGAAAAAATCTCACGCCAGATCGGAATCCTCCGGTAAGCTCCGGACGCTGCCATTCTTTTCAGTTCTTCCAGTGATGTCTGTTCCATGCGACTGTTCCTCCTGTAAAAAAATAGAATCCTGTTCCGCAGGATTCTCCGCCTGCGGCGGGTCGCGCGAGCGACATAATTCCACTCCGCCAAAGTGCGATCCTCGCGGAGCGTTTTTTATCGTATTGAAACAAAGTTTCCTATACGATAAAAAAATACCCCCGCCCATGACAGATTTGTCTGTCAAGGACGGGGGCTCATCATTTTTTAAGCTGCAGGCACTTTGTGCCTGTCTTCCCGCGGTACCACCTTGCTTTGCGATCGTACGCACTCTTTATCAGGGTACAGATATCTTTTAAAAAATTCAAACATTCCAAAGGATACTAACATACCCCCGGCAAATAACGGATGCCCTCCGTCACAGAATACTCGGAACAAAATTCCTTTGACTGTGCCCTCTGTGGTCCATTTGATACTCCGCTTTCTGCCCGGCTCCCACCTGCCCGGACTCTCTGGAAGTGCGCCTGTACCGTTATCTCCACTTCATCGGTTTAAATTGATATAAGTTCAACTTGTTAAAAGCATATTAAAACAGTCTGATTTCTTTGTCAATACTTTTTTGAAAATTAGTTTTCTTCCGGAATATCCCCATCTGCACCGATGTCGAGCATATTCATCGTCCTGCGCTTCAACCGCGCTTTCTCAGACGCTTCCAGAATAAAGTTTTTGATATTTTTTGCATTTTTGATATGGGTCAGATACAGCTCCGGATTTGTCGTATCGCCGGTGTAGCACTTTACAGTACCAAGTCCGAACATCCGCTCCCCCAGCGTCCGGATCAGTTCTACGTCCTGTACTTTATATATGTAGCAGTCGTTCTCCCGCTTGTTAATAAATCCCTCTTCCACAGTGATCAGCTCTTCTGTAACCATGTAGGTTGTAAAGGTAAAGGGAAGTCCAAAAAATCCCCATCTTTTCTTTTCCCGAAATTCCATGCTATTTCCTCCTTTTGCATCTGGTGGATTCGATACAGTTCATCGCGCCATTCGAGCATTCCTATGGGCAGCTCCTCATGCAAGCATGAGATCTGCCCACAGGAACGTTCGAGTGAACTGTAGTCTCATTATACGCCATCGCGATATTTTTTTCAATTCTTCCTTGCATTCAAAATATCCCTATGCTATACTTGTCCAAGCAAAATGAGATCCAAAGGAGGAAGCGCAATGACCATGCAGTCTGTCATGTTTTATTTTCAGCAGTTCTGTTTATTCGGAAGTTCGTTTTTTTCTTTTCTTTGTCAGATTATTTCCGGCAGAGGACATGGATTTCATTTTTTTGAAAAGAAATACAGGCATTTTGTTTCAAATCGAAGGGAGTTTGATTCTCTTCGATTTTATTATGTCTGAAACTCAACTGTTCAAGGAGGATTATCATTCATGAGACACCTGATGAACCCACTGGATTTTTCTGTGGAAGAGCTGGATCAGCTCTTTGATCTTGCCAACGACATCGAGAAACACCCTGACAAATATGCCCATACCTGCGAGGGCAAAAAGCTGGCGACCTGTTTCTACGAGCCGAGCACCAGAACCCGTTTAAGCTTTGAAGCCGCTATGATGAACCTGGGCGGCAAAGTGCTCGGATTTGCGGATGCATCCAATTCCTCCGCTTCCAAAGGCGAAAGTGTTTCCGACACGATCCGCGTCATTTCCTGCTACGCCGATATCTGCGCAATGCGCCATCCCAAAGAGGGTGCTCCGATCGTTGCCGCTGAGAAATCCCGCATTCCCGTCATCAATGCCGGTGACGGCGGTCATCAGCATCCGACCCAGACCTATGCCGATCTGCTGACCATCCGTTCCTTAAAGGGGCATTTAAACAACCTGACTATCGGTCTGTGCGGCGACTTAAAATTCGGTCGTACCGTGCACTCCTTAGTCAACGCGCTCTCCCGCTACGACAACCTCCGGTTCATCTTCATTTCCCCGGCCGAGCTGCGGGTTCCGGATTATATCACAGAGATGCTGCGTGAAAAAAATATTCCTTATGAAGAAGTCATCCGTCTGGAAGACAAGCTGCCCGAGCTGGACGTTCTTTACATGACCCGCGTTCAGAAAGAGCGTTTCTTCAACGAAGAGGATTATGTCCGCCTGAAGGATTTCTATATCCTGACTGCTAAAAAAATGAAGCTCGCACCGCCCGACATGCTGGTGCTGCACCCCCTCCCCAGAGTTAACGAAATCTCTGTCGATGTGGATGACGACCCGAGAGCCGTTTATTTCAAACAGGTGCAGTACGCGGTCTATGTTCGGATGGCGCTGATTCTGACCCTCTTAAATATTCATGTGGACTGAGAAAAAGGAGATTTCTTATGTTAAACGTAGGTAAAATTGAAGAAGGCTTTGTACTCGACCATATTCAGGCAGGCATGGCAATGTCCATCTATCACCATCTGCAGCTCGATAAGCTCGACTGCACCGTTGCGATCATCAAAAACGCGCGCAGCGACAAGATGGGCAAAAAGGACATTCTGAAGGTAGAATGCGATGTCAACATGCTCGACCTCGACGTTCTCGGCTTTATCGACCATAACATCACCGTCAATGTCATCAAAAACGGGGATATCGTCGAAAAGAAGGAATTAAAGCTTCCCAAACAGATCAAAAACGTCATCCATTGCAAAAATCCCCGCTGTATTACCTCGATCGAGCAGGAGCTGCCGCAGATCTTCGTCCTCGCTGACCCGAACAAGGAAGTTTATCGCTGCAAATACTGTGAAGAAAAATTTGACAAACAAAATCTTTAATGCTTAAAATAGGGGGTAGTATACAAAGGAGAATCCCATCATGTCCTTTTTTGATGAAATTAAAACAGAAATCCAGACAGAGCAGAACCAGAAGTCAAATTTGGCAGAGCAGGTGTCTGCCGCCCAGGCTCCACAGTCTGCTTCTGAACCTACCCCCACAGCTCCCGTTTTGCCGGAGCGCATGCCGGAATTCGTTCAGGAAGAGTTAAAGACTTTGCAGGAAACCATCCGTCAGGATGCCCGCAGCGGGAAATACCAGACCGTCGGCGGCAAGCATCTTTTCGATGGAACCCGCCTCTGGCACGAGGGCGACTACCGTCAGGGAACGGCCCTGCTTGCAAACTTTTATCCGTTTCTGTCTCGCGACCGGATGCAGGAAAAGGAAATTCTGACACAGAGCAAACGCCTCTTTTCCGGCTACCGCTACGAGGTACGCTATACGCTTTCCAAAGACGGCGCCTTTTATTTCAATTATTTTAAAGAAGAAATGAAAAAACAGGGCTTTGTCATCAGCGACCTGTCCGTTTCCTTAAAAGACGGCAGCTTCGCACCGCTCCCGTTTACAGCAAGCGGCACCGTTCGGTATGATTTCGAGCTCGAGCATTATCTTTCCGATTATCCGAAGCTCTATTATACCTGGCACCTGGAAGTTGTGTAAAAAAGAATCCTGCGAAGCAGTATTCTCCGCCTGCGGCGGGTCGCGCAAGCGACATTCTTCCATTCCGCTGCAGTGCGATCCACGCGGAGCGTTTATTATCGTATGGAAACGAAGTTTCCTATACGATAATAAGAATGTGCCAAGGCGCATCCTCGCAGCGCGTTTTTATTTCATGGGACGCATTTTCCTATGAAATAAACAATAGAATGCTCGCTCTGCGAGCATTCTATTGTCATGAACAATTGCCCCCGGCAACAGAGAACCAACATCCTCTGCTGCCGGGGGCATCCTTTTATCCCAGCGCCACATCCAGCACCATCATCAGTACAAATCCGACCGCAAATCCAACCGTTCCCAGATTCGAATGCTCGCCCTCCGAGGCTTCCGGAATCAGCTCTTCTACGACAACATAGAGCATCGCGCCCGCCGCAAATGACAACAGATACGGCAAAAACGGATCGATCACGCTGGCGAGTGCGATGGTCAGCGCCGCACCGACCGGCTCTACCACTCCCGAAAGCGTTCCGTACAGAAACGCCTTTTTGCGGCTCATCTGTCCTTCGCTCTTTAACGGCATCGAAATGATTGCACCCTCCGGGAAGTTTTGGATCGCAATTCCGATCGCCAGTGAAAACGCTCCGGCGGCGGTAATCCCGGTGCTGCCCGAAAGCATGCCCGCGAACACGACACCTACCGCCATGCCCTCCGGAATGTTATGCAGCGTCACCGCAAGAACAAGCATCGTCGTCTTTTTCAGGGAGGTTTTTGGTCCCTCCGCTTCCTGCGTGCCAAGATGCAGATGCGGAATAACGCGATCCATCACCAGCAAAAACGCCATGCCCAAAAGCATGCCAGTCGCCGCCGGTACAAATGCAAACCGTCCCATTCCCGCCGCCATATCCATCGACGGAATCAAAAGCGACCAGACAGACGCCGCAACCATGACGCCGGATGCAAAGCCCAGCAGTCCTTTCTGCAGCAGCTCGTTGAGTTTGTCTTTCAAAAAAAATACACATGCCGAGCCGAGCGTCGTCCCGACAAGTGGAATCATCAATCCCCAAAAAACTGTCATGCTTCCTCCCATTTCTGCGCACCCTGTTATTATTCCTGACAATAGAATGCTCGCAGAGCGTGCATTTTATTTTTTTTCTCTTTTCTTATATTCCACAGCGGATTTCTTCAGTTCTTCCAATGCTTCGGAGAACTTCTTCGAAACCATGCTCGGGTTGCCGCGCAACATATCGCGTTTTGTGAAATCCTTCAGGAAAGAGGCCAGCTCCGGACGCTGTAGGTTCACACCAAATTTTGAACGCAGGTCGAACAGCTCTTCCCGGTTGACATTCAATCTTCCGCTGGGCAACAGCTCCTTTGCACGCTCGAAACGCTTTTCGATACCGCTTACCAGCTCATCCCGGCGCTGTACAAAGCCAGCCCTGGTGCTCTCGACACTCTGGTTCCACTCTTTTTTGCGGTTTTCCCAGTTTTCTTCGGAAACCGCCAGAATCACATCCAGACGCCTCTGCATCTTTTCCAGTTCGTCCTTGGCCTGCTCCATCCGAACCAGTACATCGCGCAAATCCAGAGCCGCCTTGAAGGAAAGGGCGAAGTCCGCTGCAAAAATCACAGTCACAACCATCGTCACACCCGTCAGCACCGAAGACGGAAGCCAGAGTGCAAACGCTTCGATCGGCTTGTGGATCATCCGCGTCATCAGGATCGTCAGAAATCCCCATGCCAGCGAAGATTCCAGGCAGATTTGACCCTGGAAGTTGAATTTTTTATGGGAATAATCCCAGTAACGGACTTTGAACAGCGTTTCCATCAGCACGCCCGTGATATATTCCAGCACTGTCGCGCCCACGCAGCCCGCCACATACGTTAAAATCAGATTGTCCTGAAACGGCATCGACACGATCAGCATCATCAATGCGCCCGTTCCATACAGCGGCAAAAAAGGTCCACGAATAAAACCGCGATTTACAAACCTTTTTTCATGCAGTGAAACATAGGTCGATTCAAAGCACCAACCAAAAAAGCTGTAAAAGAAAAAGAAAAACAGCCATTGAATCCAGGTATATCCCAGCATACATCCTCCTATACAAAAAGATCGGCTCCGATCACAAGCCGTCCCTTTTTGGTTGTGTTTTTTTCACCCCGGAAAATAAATTTTCCGAAACCTCTGACCGATACCGTGTCCCCGTCCTTTAACATCTGGCTGCCGTTTTCCGTCAACCTCCCGTTGACAAAGACCTTTTTCTGTGAAAAAAGCGTCTGCCCCTGGCTGCGCGACAGTCTCCAGACCGCGCTCACAATTCCGTCGCAGCGCAGGCTCGCCACATGCTCTTCCCGGTAAGAAAGTTTTTTCTCCGGCAACGCCTCCAGCTTTTCTACCGGCACGCAACGCACCTTTGTATGGCGCACCTGTTCGAGAGTTTCCTGTAAAAATACAGACATCGCAGACGTACAGAACACATACGCACATTTGCCCTCCACACAGATATCCCCGATCGTGCTCCGGTCGATCCCAAGATTTAGAATCGCGCCCATAAAATCCCTGTGGCTGAAATTTTCCGCAAATTTTTCCGCCAGCGGCTCGATTTTTACCGCACAGATCGGAAACGGCTCTTCATATCCGAATTCCTCCGGATCTCCGAACCTGCCCATACACCGCTCTGCACCATCCATTCCGCCGTATAATTCGATATGTACTCCCGCCTTTGCAGCGCTTCTCCAGAGCACTTCCTGCTCTGCCAGCGATAAAAAGCCGGTAAAAACAAACAGATTCTGCTGCCAGGCGCGGTCTGCAAGCTCTGCAAACCGCTTCTCCAAAAGCTGCAGTTCCTTATCCCTCTCTGCCATAACCGTTTCCTGCCGATCAGGTAAAGCTGATAACCGGCTCTTTAGGCTGTTTTGCCTTTGTCACAGACTCTGCGTACAGCACAGGACCTTCGCCTTCATAATCCGCAAAATATTCTTTTTTGACTACTGCGGTCACTTTTACCCAGTCGCGTTCCTGATACAGATCGATCTTATCGTAAACGCACGCAAAGCCGAGGAAGGTCATATCCTCTGCACAGCAGGTCATTGCCATACGTCCGGGCACAAAGTAGCCTTTCGGGAATTCCTCCGGCTTCATCACCATGCCGATAAACTCGATCGTCTTGCCGACATAGCGATCCGCATGATCCAGACTGTCCAGATACCAGATGCCATAGGTATTGTCATCCAACACGATTTTATCCGCCTTTAAGTCATATGGGAGATCCTCTTCCATAATCTCGTCGATTTCCCCATCCTGATCCTCGAAAATAATCTCTGCAGTCTGGTTGAGTGCCTTGACATTTCTCTTATAGGTATTGAGGTCTTCGATACCATCACAGCGGTTGAAGATAATCATTTCGGATTTGCGGATCATGTCCGAAACCATGGATTTCATATTCGTAAAATACATAGGGAAGGTGGATGCATCGATCGTTGTGATCTGCTGCTCCACCTTCCAGTGCCACGGCAGGCGCAGGTCGCGGAACTTCCACATACCGTTATATTCTATGATAATGCGCTCCGGATGATACTTCTTTTCCAGCTCGACCATCTTTTCCGGAGTAAAATCCGCCTCTTCCTCGATGGTTTCCACGATCGTCTTGCTGCGCTTTAAAACGTAAGGGTCGTATTCTTCCTCGCCCTCCTCGCACAGCAGAAGCAGGGTTTTGCCGGAGCTCTGGAAATACGGCTGATCCAGTGTAAAGTTAATGAACTCTGTCTTCCCGCTCCCTAAAAATCCGTTGATAATATAAACCGGCTTCATACAGTTCTCCTCTTTTTATTCTTGATAACAAAATGCTTTCAGAACTCGCATTCGATTATTCATGATAATAGAATGCTCCCAGAGCATTCTATTATTTTCTGAACAGGTTTTCCAGCTCTGCTTCCTTTAACTTCGAACCGATGACGCAAATCTTACCGGTTACATCAGGCTTACCAGCACGCACATTGCTCTCTTCGGGAACATAGTCGAAATAAATCCATGTGCCGTCTGCTGCCGGAATCATACCCTTTGCACGCAGAACGATGCCGTACTTTTCTTCGTTGTCCAGCTCTTTTAAGAAGCCCTCAACCTCTTCTGTCGTGTAGGTTGCAGGAGTTTCAAAGCCCCAGCTGGTGAAGATTTCATCGGCATGATGGTGATGGTGGTGGTCATGATCGTGACAGCCGCAGGTGCAGTTTTCGTCGTGCTCATGATGATGCTCATGTTCGTCTTCGTCCTCATCATGGTGATGATGGCAGCAATGCTCGTGTTCGTCTTCCTCCTCATCATGGTGATGGTGGCAGCAATGCTCGTGTTCATCTTCCTCCTCATCATGGTGATGATGGCAGCAATGCTCGTGTTCGTCTTCGTCCTCTTCATGGTGATGGTGGTGCTCATGCTCGTCATGCATTGCCTTTACCTGCTCCATCAGCTCTGCTTCCAGATCCTTTGCCCCCTCAATGGCAGCAAGAATCTCCTTGCCTTCCAGCTGTGCCAGCGGTGTTGTAATAATGGTCGCTTTCTCGTTGTGCTCCCGGATCAGCTCTACCGCCTGTTTTACCTTTTCTTCGGATGCAACGTCTGTACGGCTTAAAATAATCGTTCCGGCGTGCTCAATCTGGTTGATGAAGAACTCACCGAAGTTCTTGATATACATTTTGCACTTGGAAGCGTCTACGACAGCAACCGCGCTGTTTAACTCAACCTCTGTGCCAAGTCCCGCATTCTGGACTGCTTTCATAACGTCAGAAAGCTTGCCGACGCCGGAGGGCTCAATCAGAATACGGTCGGGATGATAGGTGTTTAAAACTTCCTTTAAAGAAGTTCCGAAATCGCCTACCAGGGAGCAGCAGATACAGCCGGAATTCATTTCTTTGATTTCGATTCCAGCGTCCTTTAAAAATCCTCCGTCGATACCAATTTCACCGAATTCGTTTTCGATCAGGACGGTCTGGGTTCCTGCCAGCGCTTCCTTTAACAGCTTCTTGATCAGGGTTGTCTTACCGGCTCCAAGGAAGCCGGATACAATATCTATTTTTGTCATGTTTTCCTCTCATTTCTGCGCACGCTTTTTTGCGCATGCCGAGTTTGTGTCAAGTGCGCGCAGACACAAATCTCGCGATT
>ERZ780168.1744-NODE-1744-length-21233-cov-12.512702_pt1 | contig 21233 bp, 24 predicted proteins | sample MGYA00510981_ERZ780168 | MGnify/ENA primary metagenome ERZ780168 (study PRJEB29588, sample SAMEA2158769) | human gut metagenome | biome: human gut; feature: human-associated habitat; material: faeces | place: Denmark | collected 2008/2010 ...
CTGAGATTTTGCCGCCCTTGATCATGATTGCAACAACTTTGGTGTTGACTTCATCCTGCATTGCGGCGTTTACCTCCTTTCGTTGGAATGATTATGGGGACTGCTGCCGAAGCTAAGGCGGCACAATCCGGCGATAGATGATTTTCATTTACACTGTCCTCCTTTCCGAGCATTGCTCACGATGGTATTCATTAAAGAGTGTCTTCACAAAGGCTATAATCGTAGGTCTTCGGCTTCTTTGACCCTGCCGACCTGTCCTGCCCGTAGAAATCATGGTTGACAAGCGCAGAGTAATAATTGTCTATCGTCAGAGAGGCGTTATACAGAGCGGTCAACAGGTACGCCCGGATATTACGGATGTCTGACGGGTTCTTGTTCATTGCTTCCAGAACGTACTCTATGTGGCTGCTATTCAGCTTGAGAAAGCGGGACTTAACCACTTGCTGCGGCATATCCTCGCCATTGATACGGATGGTCGGAGCGGTAGAGCAGACGGCATCCAGCATGATGTCCATGATCTCCCGGAAGCGGTCTTTATCGAACTTCGGATCCTGACAGAGAATGTTGTAGTCAACATTCTCTTTGATAATCTCTTCATATTCGCTTCGCTCATCCATCCTGTCCATCACATCAAGATTGATGGATTGATAATTCTTTGAGAGAGTATTTCTTTCTTGAGTAATTACTTGGATAGTATTTCTTTGTGCGGGATTTTCCCTATGGGGATTCTCCACGTCTGGATTCTCCACATCGGGATTTTCCCTGTGTGGATTATCCCTGTGTGGCAAACCGGCTTGCGGCATCTCATAGATGTCGAACTCCGTGCTGACCATTCTGCCCTTATCATCTCTGCCACGGTGACGGACAAGGTAGCCGTTTTCCTCAAGCTCCTTGAGTGCCGAAAGTATGGCGTCGGGACCTTCCTTGCAGAGTGCCGCAAGACCACGGGTGGAGAACTGCCAGCCGTCGTTGAAGGACAGCATCTTTGAGAGAAGACCGACTGCTTTGAGGGAGAGGTTCTTATCTCTCAGGTGGGTATTGCCCATGACCGTGAAGTCACGGGTTTTATTGACGCGATAGACTGACACATGATCACCCTGCCATTTCCGTAGATACTTCAACGCCGCAGATTCCAAAGTAGCGGATGCGGATGACGTTCTTGCCCTTCGGGGTGAAGTAGGTCTGAGAGCCGGTATAGCGGAAGGTCACGAAATCCCGGACGATGAAGAGTCCTTCGTTGCTCTTCTTGTTGTAGGGAAGAAGCTGACCGGAGGGAGAGCGGAACAGATACCCTTCGTTAAGCAGGAATTTGACGAACTTGCGCTCCGGGATTTTCAGTTCCTTCGCCGTGGTGCGAATGTTGGTGCAGTCATCTGGATTGACGAAGGCGTCAAAGTAATCGGCTTTCGGTCTTGCGATGCCCAACTCCGCTTCAAGGGCATTGGCGCGATTCGTTTCCTTGAGCAAGGTCTGCGCAAGCTCTATGATGACCGCCGGTTCCTTCTGAATGCGGTCCAGCAGGGATTCCGTCATGTAGCAGCCGGTCTTGCGGATCATGGGAACAACCTCATCGAACAGCCAGTGTTCAAATCTTTCCGCCGAGGGGAGTTTGCTATGGACAATTAGCCTGTAAACATCACCCTCCGTAATGTAGGAAAGGGACTGCGTACCGCCGCTCGTAAGGGTGTCCCGTTTTAGGACACCCTTGCAATGGTCAATAATTGCCTTGCCGGGTCTGGCATATCCCAATGCTCTTGCAACATCTGAGCCGCAGAACAGAAGTGTTTCTCCGTCGAGGATCGTCCTCACCTCACCGAACTGTTCATTCTTGAAGACTTCGATTTTGTTATCCATGACAGGTTTCCTTTCCGGCAGCAGATGTGCCACTTTGATTTTTGAGTGTAGAAACGGGATTGCAGCAATAGGGACACTCTGCAAATACGCAGGACTGATATTTCCAGAAAGGGCGATGAAAGCGGCAAGTACGGCATTCCGGTATAATGCCATCGCAGCCGCTATCGAAATGGGAATACGGCGTTTCCTGCATCAAGGCGTCAGATGCCTTGGCAAAATCGTTTGTGTTCATTGCTTTGACCTCCAATTTGACAAAAAAATAAGCCCCGTCATTGTTCTGCTATGCGCAGTGCAATAACGGGGCTTTGCTGTACGAATTATTCTGTTGTATCAAGTCTATCAAGAAAACTTTTGATGAGCAGCGTGTGCTTCCAAGTTTTTCGTGTAATGTCGAAGCTGTACTGAGAAACGAGGAAATCTACGAGGCTGATCTTTGGTATAAGGAACTTTCCGGAGATATTGAATGATTTGAGCTTCTTGGCGTTGCACCAGCGATAAAGCGAAGTATCGCAGTAGCCGATTGCCTCAGCCACTTCAACGATAGTCAGCAGATCACCGTACTGACAAAACTCGTCTTCCATGTATTTTCGAAAGCTGGCTCGTTCCTCTTCGGACAGCCTCGTCAGTTCATTCCGATAGGTGACACGCGAATTGTAATGTCCTGACCGTTCCTGATACCAGCGATCCGGTGCGCGGTAGACCTCCGGGTGAAGCTCCCGGTCAATCAAATAGAAGATTATATCGTCGGTGCGGATTGTGTACCGGCGAGTTTTCTTGCCCGTATCTTTGCACGGGACTAAACCGTTTTGCAGAAGGTGCAAAGCAGTTGCTTTGCTGATATGGGCGATCTGGTAGAACTGATCTTTCGAGACCGTCTCAGGGTATTTGCGACGGATGGATTCGTAATATTTCATGCTTTCAGTCATGCGGATAACCACCTTGATTTTGATGTTCGGTATCGGTAGGTATCATCTGCATTGGACTGTGATTTCTCCCCGAGTTCTCCCCATCTTCTCCCCAACGGGCTTTTTTCTCCCCAAAACCGGATTTCTTTCGAACTCCTTGCTCTGTCTGGGCTTTCGGGATTTTCAACCTTCGAGGGCGGGAAAATGCTGATTTTTCAATGGTTTGCAAACTCTCGCATTGTCCGTGAGTTTCCGCCGTTTTCCTTCAAAATCCGGATAGCGACTCTGACTCGAAATCGTTTGGCCGGTGTTGAGCCGACCCGTGGGTTCGAATCCCACGCCCTCCGCCACAGGAGCTATCAACTTTAGTTGATGGCTCCTTTTTCATGCTCCAAGATGGAAATTACTTTCCATTGCGCTTGCAGATGTGAGCTTTGATGAGTAATCAAGGTGCGCGTAGATATTTGCTGTGGTTGAAAAGTCGCTATGCCCTAACCATTCTTGAATATGTTTCATGGGGACACCGCTGGCCAGCAGGAGGCTCGCACAGCTATGTCTGAGATCATGAAAGCGGATTTTGCGGAAGCCGTTCCGTTCCAGCAGCTTAGGAAACTGTGATGTAATATAGTTCGGCTTGAACCGATCCCCAATATCATCTACGCAAATATATTCAAGGAATTCTCTGTTATAGGAACGTCCACATAGCTTTTGATTTCTTTCCTGTTGAGCCTTTACCGCAAGCAGCTTTTCATGAAAGTACGGTACAAGCGGGAGCGTTCTACGGCTGGACTTTGTTTTTGTCGTATCCTTTGCAACGATTACACATTTACCATCCAAATTGCAAGAAGTTACGGTATGGCTGATTGTAATGGTGTTTTGCTCAAAATCAATGGCGCTCCATTTTAAGCCAACGATTTCACTTCGACGCAAGCCATAAAATGCACCGAGAAGAACCGGCAATTCCAATTTTGTGCCTGCAACGGCTTCAAAGAGTTTGTTCAACTCATCCCTATCGTAAAAGTTGCCGTAAAATTTGTCCTGCTTTGGCCGCTCAACCTTGTCGGCGGGATTGCTCGGAATCATATCGTTCTTGACGGCGTATTTGAGCGCCTTATGGATATTTGCGTGATAATGAATCACAGACGACGCCTTTACCCGCTGTAATTGCTCCTGATAAAACATTTGAATGTCATGTGCCTGCAAATCCCGTAAGAGTATTTTCTTCTTTCGGAAGTATGGTGCAATAATTGACTTCACAGCATTTACATACGAAGAATAAGTCGGTATGCTGACGGTTGATTTTACAATCTCAAGCCATTGTTCCATGAAGTCTGCAAATAGCACATCGTCACCAGTCTTGGCATTGGCATATTTTCTCCGTTCTTCCATGAGCATCTGTTCTGCGCGTTTTTTATTGCCCTTGATCGTTAAGCCTGTCGAGATCCATTTGGGCTTTCTTTTTCCTGCTGAATCTGTCAGGTTTAGAATGATGTAATAATAGCCATTTTTCTCGTGCAGATGGCCCGCTACCATGTTAATCCTCCTTTCACACAAATCGGAGGCCATAGGATTTCTGCTGTCGGCCTCCTTATAGTATCACCTGTCACCCGGCAATGCAAAAAACACAGCCTTAGATAAGAAAGGCCCGTTTCATTCCGGTCGGATTACTTGCAGATATTCCAACAAATTGATTTTCGGAATGCGATATGCGCGGCCTATTTTCAAGAAACGAATCTGGCCAGTCTGTAATAGCTTGTATCCAGTCTTTTTGCCAATTGACAAAGCCCTGCACATCTCATCAATAGACATTACATCAGGGTAATCATTTAGCATAAAACGAATTGCATTTTTTCGCATGACTACCTCCTATAATTACTTTTGATTTAATGAAAGCGACAAAACCGGATGGCCGCTGGCAGCAGCCCACGGGAGTCTCACCCCGGCCCATGCTGATGGGTGCGCCGCGCAATGCTTTGAGGGCGTTCAACGCGGGAGTATCGTTAGCTGAACGGAGGTCATGGCCATCTGTGATGCCACACACAGATGCAAACTGGCTGAATCGCTCGCCCAAATTCTCCTTTCCGTGCGGATCATGGCGCGCCATTTGCTGGGCTTTGCTCCGTCCAGGTTCGTTATCCGGTTGCCTATGAAATTTTCAAGGTACAGCATATCCGCGTTTTCAGGCGCGTGTGATATTTGGCTGTGGATCAGCCGGGAAAGGCTCCTATCAGACGATAAGGACCTTTCCTCGCGGATGCACGAATAGCCCGTTGCAGAAGCGTGGAAAGGGGGACACGCTCCTGCACGGGCTGCTATGGGTTTTTAGGCTGTTTTGTTTACCTTGAAGTCAAGAATCTTGGTAATCAGCTTGGTTCGCATCCTGCATACCTTTTCTTCATCGAGGCAAAGGTGTGGAACACCGTTTTCGTCATACAGGGTTCTGGTTGCCAGAGCCGCAATATAACGCTCATAGTGCTTCAGCACAGCATTGATCGCGTCCACATTGCCGGACGCTGCCGCTTCGATGGTCGAGTAAGGCAGCAGAGATGCAGCGGCATTACTCAGATTGCGTGCCATCTTCATCAACCTCCATTTCTTTTCTCAATTCCTTGAGGGACTGAGCGCGCTTGTATTGCACGGTACGGCGTACCATGTCCAGCTTGTCCGCAATTTCCTGATCGTTCATATCAAGGAAATACGCAAGCAGAACAATGTCACGCTTATCATCCGGCAGCACCGTCAGGGCGTTGGCGAGATCTTCGTTTTCGATTGCCACATCATAGCCCTGCACATGAAAATGCGTCTGCTCGGACGGATACTCGTCCAGCACATACATTTGGCGCTCCTGCTCCTCTGACAGCTCCGAAAGGGATACCTCATGGTTGGAACGCCACGCGATATGACGCTCATAATCGCGGGCTTCTTCGCGCAGAACCTTCCTGCAAAAGCTGTCGAACTGATGTCTAACGGTTTTCTTTTGGGATGGTGTCAGCTCCAAGAGTCGTTCACCTCCTCTCATGCACCGAGAGGTCGGCTTTCTTCCCCTTTCGCTTCTATCCCGAATGGAAGGTGCGGTTTTGGCAAAGTTTCGGCAAAAATTTTCAAAAAAATTTTCCAACGGCAAAATTAGCCGTCGGAAAGAGTGCCTATAGGATTTTTCGCAAGGTAAAACGACACAGGCCTCATACCTAAAAGATTCCAATTAGCAAAAAGGCCTTGGTTACCCCAAGGCCTTTTTGCTAATTAAATTGAGCGCAGCATTTTGTAATTTAGAATCGCTCTAAATCCACTTACTTATAGGGACTTATTATTAGTAGTAGACTTCGCCAGAATACGAAGTCTTACTTTCTACAAGACGTCCACTCGAATTATAAACTTTCGCAGTGGCAGCTACACGATAGCTGTACTTGCTTGACACGCGATATGACTCATCCACGATCACATCCGTGCCCCCCTTCTCAGTCCATGTTCTTATAGTCCGCCAAGTTCCATTTTTTTGCTGCAACTCCATCACAACTGTTACGGTGTAATTATCCCTGACCGAAGCTGATCCCTCACAACTTGCGTAGCCATTACTGCTAATGGTAAGATCAGCGGTAACATCTTCCAATCCAACGTATAGCGGAGCAACCACATCCGAATAATCAACCGCAGCCACAGGAAAGATCATCAACGATACCGCCACACTCAGCGTTAACATAATAGCCACTAATCTTTTAAATCTCATTTTGACCTCCAAATTTTGTTTCTTTTTGCAGCGCCCGGAACAATAGACTCCGCCATACAGCAAGTGCAACGCAAAAAAATAAAAAAGAAGAGAAAAATTTCTCTTCCTTTTTATCGAATCTCGACATTCTCCGAAATGCGAAGCATATCTTCTTTCGAAATGTTATATCCTGTAACTCTAACAATCCAGCCTTTTTCCATATCTGTCCAAAGCACAGTTATCTTATCGCCATCCTCAGTTTCCATCTGATAAACGGTAGCCTCATTACCCTGAACCGTGGCAGGCTCTTCAATTGCCCCCTCAGTATCAAAACTGTACGAGCGACTCTTAGATATCGACGTAGCTGCAACATTAAGGCTTTCGTTACTTTTCCCTTTCACCCTAACAATCAATCTACTCTCACCAAGCTGCTCTGAGTCAACCTGATACCCTTCGGGCATCCATTCAAGCCTGATCTTAGTCGTTTCTGCACTATTCACATCATCGAAGCGGATCTCGCTGTGATCATCAAATGTTTCTACAAGTGCACTAATCATCTGAGTTCGGAACGATGGAGATGCTGCAAACGCTGTGGTAAATAGCAGCATCATGATCAAAGTGGCTGCCGAGACTACTCTAAAAACTCGCACCGCTCCACGTCTTGCAGATTTGAAGTTTTCCTTTCCGAATTCAGTCCTAATTGTGCGAATGCAGCGTTCATCCAGCTCTTTGGGTATTTCTGCCGCCGGATCACGTTTGAGCTGTTCATTAAGCTCCTGCAGCTTTTCGCCTTCCGTCTCAGCTACATCTTCCATCATCAATGCGAATAAAGCATCTTCGTATCGTTCTACCAGCTTTTCATGATGGGTCATTCTAAGCTCCCCCCTTCTCCTGCATCGAATATAATACCTTTCTTCTGACTCGAGTTAATTTCATTCGAATACTCTCCGGCGCACAAGATAGCAACTCCGACAACTGCCTGTCATCATATCCAAGAAAATACTTCCCCTCTAGCAGTAACCTTTCATTCGGTTCCAACTCATCAATCGCCTCGCGCAAACTTCTCTTGGCTTCTCGATCCATAATAATATCAATTATAGAATCAGGCTCTATGATACTCTCTTCGACCGATTCTGTAAATGATGTTATATTCTGGGCATCTCTCTTCTGCCGCCGCAGTATATTGATGGCCGTATTGCGTACAGTAGTTACAACATAGCTGGTCAATACTGGTTCTTCTAACGTGCGAAGCAGTTCGATCCGACTCATAAGTTTCAATAAGCTCTCTTGAACAGCATCCTCACATTCCTGTAAATCCATCAGGTACTTCTTTGCGGTGAAAAGCATCAGTCGATCATACTTCTTGTATATCTGTGTGATAAACTCCTGACTCGTTGGTGCTGCCCTATCACTCAAGCTGTGATTCATCGTGCGACTCACCCCTATTTGCTCCTTTGAGCCTCAACCGTTCTCTCTATTATTGATAAGACAATATCTATCAATAGTCGCAACAGGCACTCAGCCCCGCGCTGCTCCCCCATTTAACTTTTCGTTTCAAAAACTATGGTAAATCTAATTTATAACACGTAAATATTACAATTTCAATTCTTTTCCTAAAATATAAGCCGATAAGAAATCAGAAAATATATAATTCAAACATCAAGTGCAATTTCTTAGAGGAGTGGCTTATATGGCTCATTTGGGAGAACTCATTGCCGAATTGCGACAAGATAAGGGGCTAACTCAAAAGGAACTTGGTGATATTCTCTGTGTTTCCTCTGGAACAATTTCAAACTATGAAAACGGTGTGCACCTCCCGGATGTTGATAAGGTCATTGCTCTTGCAAACTACTTTCATGTCACAACCGACTACCTGCTCGGTCGCACCTCGTCTAATCTCCCTGTTGAGTTATTGCAGCAAGCCATCACCAATGAAAAGACTCTCGGTGATGTGATGGCATCATTTGCTAAATTACCAGCTAATCGTCAAGCTGCGCTCAGCTTAATCATCTCTGACATGGAAGTCCGGCAAATGATCGACACATATAGCAAAACAGGTGACAGCAAATGATTCCAATCCCAGCAAGTATCCTAGCAATCGAAAACGAAAGTGATCGAGATTTTATGGAGAACATTTTTTTCTCCTATCAACGGCTCATATATCACGAAATCGGTTCAATACTAAACGATCCCTGGTCTAAGGATGACATTTTTCAGACCGTCATCGTTCAGCTTATTAATAACATTGATACACTGCGTCCTATGCCAGCCAAAGTGCTTACCTCCTACATTGCAACATCCGCAAGAAATGCAACTCTGACTTATATTCGAAATATCAGCCGACGAAAAGAGATTCTTGCCGACGAATTTGATAATAGCAATGTTGATGATGATCATGGCTCTGATCCTGAATTCATCCTGTTAAAATCTGAGGAAATCAACTCTTTAGCAAAGATTTGGGATGAGCTCGACGATAAGACTAAATTTTTGCTCAGTAGTCGATATATTTTGGAAAAGAACTATGCTGAAATTGCCAATGATCTCAATGTAAAGCCAGAAAGCGCGCGTATGGCTCTCACTCGCGCAAGGCGCGCTGCTCTGGCACTTTTTCGGAAAACCACATGAAATACGTAATAGCGACACTCTTCTTAGAGTGTCGCTATTATTCATATACAGTACTACTCTGCAGCTCACGTCACTTATTCAACATATCGGATTTTGTTGCAGTTTTAAATCACCGTTGTCTTATATTTATGAAAGGCATAAATCATGCAAATTTAAAAGATAGGAGGTATTCGATATTTAGTTACAAAACTGCATAGAATTTATGCTCTATTTGTTCTGTCGAACAGCCAGCTTATTTTGTCCCGGATGCCAATGTGTTCTGTCCACAAAACACTTCTCATCGGAAAGAAACCCCTTGTAAAAATGGGACTAATTCGCTATACTTAATGAGTAAGCATAGGTCTTTGCTTTTGAAAGGATGTGTTTGTAAATGAAATCTGTACGGCGACTCCTTGCAACTTTAGCCAGCCTTGTTTTGGGTGCGGCCATGCTCTGCCCGACGGCATTTGCAACGGTACAGACCGAGGCCGTTGATATTGATGGCGTGACTCAGTCAAAGTCTAAATGGTGCTGGGCGGCTTGTGCTGAAATTACGGGCAAGGCAGTTTATCCTTCTTCCTCGCGGGATCAATATGATGTAGTCAAATATCTGAAAGGGACGAGTTCCACTCCCTATCCGAATTCCTCAGGATCAATACAAGACAGTGCAACGGGGTCTGAATATGTGGCCTACAACACCAAGGATTTCACCAGCAAAGCCTCTAAATGGAATTTCTCACAGATTGCAACGAGTCTTTCACGTGGCAACCCTGTCCAAGCGGGAGCGGGTTATTATTCTGGCTCGACCCGAAAAGGCGGTCATGTTGTTGTGGTTTGCATGACCCAGTTTATTGATGATTCATCCGGTATAGAATACTATATTGATTATTACGATCCCTGGGATGGTACAAGTCATCACTGTACTTTAGACGCATTCTCTGACGGGAGCTATAACGGCAGGAAATACGACCAGACAATTTATGTAGTCGAATAAATCAAGGAGGGAAATTGCTATGAAGAAGCTTTCTTGCTTGACTGTGGGCGCACTTCTGTGCTTGGCCCTGGCCATTCCTGCCTCTGCTGCTGATGTCGATGTATCATCTTATGATGATTTCTTTAATGTGGCGGAGTACGAAGAAGTGCACGAAGCTATTATGAACACCGATATTCTCTACGAAAACGGGGTCTTGAGTAACATGCAGACGAGAAGCGGCACTGAGAGCCAACTGAAGGACGCTTACAAAATGCATACTTTGGAGCAAATAGATTTGGTTGCGGCACTACAAGAAGGGGTCTCGCTCTCCGAGATCATCTCTAATGACTATGTGTGGATTGTTTCGACTCCCGATGATGAAGCCATCCGAGTTGACAAGGTTGATGGCAAGTGGACCGTTCTTGGTTATAGCAGTCCGGCATCTGCGGATGCCGCTACTGACTTGATCCGCATGGACACGGTAAATGAGGAGCTCTCAATAATTTCGGCAGAGACAAATGAATTGCCCGAAGTGCTGTGCTTTGAGGCCACGATGTACCACACAAATTTCGTGTATATGGATACAGCAGATGGTGAAGTCCTTATTCCCTACGGAAGCCGCCCGGATTTAACCGGCCTGGAGAATGGCAAGCTATATACTCCTCAAGAGGTAAGTGAAATTTTGGCCGTTTCCTTTGATGGGGTTTATTCCACGGATGAGAACGCTGGTTTAGGTGCGCAGAACGCAGAAGCGGTGACTACAACGGCTGTTGGAGGTGTGGTTGCTTTAATCGTTTTGGCTGGCGGTGCTGTTTTCCTAATTCGCAAACGGCAAGTTCATTGATTTCTGGCGGGCCCCGGATTTTTCCGGGGCCCCATTTTTTCAAAAAGGTATTCTACAAAGAGTAGGAGCAGTATCCATCTTGTATCTACCGTGGTGTGTGCAATAATTTATAAGAGTTCAAAATCCTATTTGACTATTTTTCTCTATGTTCTTCACGAACTTTTTGTAATAACTTCTCTTTACTTTTCGAAGAGTTTGGTAATACGTCCCCAGCGAATCTGGTCGGTATCGTAGGCATATGCCTTTCCTTTTACATTGGTGTAGCGAAAAAATGGTCCTTCCGTCCAACTGTTGGAGGGATTCTCTAACTGAACCTGCCATATCTCTAGTGTCGTACAAAAGCAAATGTTATGGCATCTAAAGTGCAAAGACATGCAGCCCCCAATTACAGCGCAAAAGCAGCCCCGAAGAAAGGAGTCCTTTCTCCAGGGCTGCTTTGATACATCCCGCACTTCGCATCCATAGCAAAAGCAAGGTCGCTTTCATACCCTTGTCTTTGAAAAGTAACCTGTTCAGAAATAGGAGTAGCAAAATATTCGATAAAATTAGCTAAGTTTACTACCAAGCGATACCCCTATCAATATACCTGGAATAATAAACACGCCTGCATTTTTTGAAATCCATATCAATTGACTCACATAACTCCCTGTGCAGTAAAATACGAGCATTACACAATACGCAAGTATGATAACAACTCCAAGATACAAGCAAATATTCGCCGCTTTTTGACTTTTCTGAGCACGGAAAAAAGTTACTGCTATAACAATTCCGATACAGAGCCAAAGTGCCGGTTTACCCCCCAAAGCATTTATAAGTTCTATTTCAGTAATCCTATATTGTGGTGACTGGAGTGGTTGAAGTTCAAAATGGACATACAATCCCAGTCCGATTGACATCACAATAACAAGGCCGCATAGCCAATAGATAACCTTTTTGCTTTTCATAGAATAATTCTCTGACTTTCCCTGTTAAATATTACTCTCATTACACCATGTTATTGAAAAGGTTATTAGTCAAGGTAAACGACCATCTTCTAGATGTTCCCATTAGGTAATTCACCGTCAAATTGGCTCCCATAACCGCAAGGACATCAGGAACTACATAATCTGTAAAACCAGTGCTGATGTCAAAATAATTGTTAACAGAGATATCTATGACGCTCTGTGTAGTAGGACTGGGGAATGTTCCCGAACAACCATAGGATAGTTTTGCGGACTCCACCGATACTTTTTGAGCGCTAATTTCCCAGTACCCCGACACTCGAGTTAAAAGATATTCCGTCGGCGTGTTTCTATGCGTATAGTGAATAGTCAAATAAACAGTTGAGGCAGCAGCGCCATCATGATCGCTTTCAGTCGTCGAGCCATTCGCTTTCGGTGATACCGGCAAATCATATCGATATGTTGCACTACACGCGTCGTTAGCCGCTCGGCTCATCGGGGCCACGGACACAAGCACTCCCTTGATCGTATATTCTTTGCCATCATCCGTTCTCAAAATCCCCATCATCTCAGGTACGTTCTCTACATTTACGCCATCATTTTCTTTTGCAAATGTCTGTACACACAGCGATAAGCACATTACCATTGCAAGTATCAGGCTGATAATTTTTTTCATTTTGAAACTCCTTTCTTCAGCACACCGTAATCCTAATCTTCTGATTCTTAATATACTCTCAATGCTGCATCGGCATCGCCTCCCCTTTTTTAACAGCAATAACGCTTCATCTGCTATTTATAAATAAAGACGCTCGCACGCATATTTTGCAACACAAAACTAGAATTTTTTCTTAGCAGGTGATTCATTTACTCACCATCACTTCACCACTTGAACCAGCACTTTCTAATGTTATACAGATGTTCCTCTTGATTTTCTTTATAGTAAGCGCTACGCTTTTAATAAAGATCTTTGTAAGTAGGTGAATAAAATGATTATGAACATGAACAGTTTCTTTGCTGCGCACAGTGACCTAGATGTCGATGCACCGCTATACAGAATTATGCTCAAGAAGCACTTAGAGCAGTTGTTACGGACAAATACGCTATACTTCCGAAAAGTTGCTTTGTGGGACGACACATGGGAAGTACCATCAAAGTTTTGGAAAAGCACAGGAAAAGATGTAAGCTACTCAAAAATAGAGTTGGCGAATATTTCTTAAAAAGATTTGTACGGAACTTGCTGGACTGATGATATAGATTCTGATGCGATGTGGCGAATCTACTCTTACTATAAGGATGGCATCGCTATTCAGACAACAATCAGGAAGTTGTTTCAATCAATAGACTTTTCTGCATTTCTAATCGACCCGAATTTTGTAGACGGTTTCATTGGCCCTGTCAGATATGAAAATATAGATGGCAACGTATTTTTTGATGATAAATCATATCAATACCCAGAATATATGGTTCCTTCGTATATTAAGCGCAACGCATTTGCGCATGAAAAGGAAATTCGCTTTTTACTTTGTGCCCCAAATTATCTAGAACTCCACCCAACAAATGAATTGGGAATAACTTCTGACTCATCAGGGTTGCATTTGCCTTTGTTAGGAAATGGTTTCATTGAAAAGCTCATACTCGATCCAAGATTAACAGAAGAAGAAGTTCCTGAGTTTCACCACGCTCTCGACGCATATGGCATTAATATGGAAAAGTCATCGCTGTATGCTGTTCCCACATCTACCTGCAACCTTTTGCTTTCAAAAGATCAATGTCAACCATACTATCCAAATGGCCGTCAGTGCTGGGACATGAAAAGAAGAGATTTTGTAACTGGTAAGAAAAGCGTCCCCTAACCGGGGGCGCTTTCCTTGCTCATAGCAATTCCTATACCACACTCTATATCGCACAATCTCATGCGCAATAAAAGCATCTCATCTATCTACTCGCCGTAGTATTGTGGCCTACCAACCGAGGTAAAGCCCTCTTTGCCGGTAATGACCACATTATTATAACCGCTGGCGCAGTGGATGATCAGCAGCTCTCCGTTTGCGTCCCTGCCGCCAACGATGCCCACATGGGAATTATCCGGGTAGAACACCAAGTCACCGGGCTGTGCGTCCGCCCACGAAATATCGGTGCAATAGCTGTGCTGCATGGTGGCTCCACCGCCGTGGCCGATGACATAGCTGCCGCCAGACTGATTGTAGAACACCCAATCGACAAAGCCACTGCAATCTAAACCGTAGGGCCGGTAAGTACCGGTGGTGGAGCTGCCTGCCGCCGTGACCTGCCGCAGCTCGCCCCACCGGACGTCCCAGCCAATCACAAGGGATTTTCCTCCCCAAAAATAATTCACCTTGCCGACAAGAGAACAGGCGGCGCGTACCACCTCCTCGCGCTCCGGCGATAGATCTTCCGGCAGATTGCGGATCAGCGCCGCCGTATCCCCGCTGACGGAGTACACATCCTCGATCAGCTCTCGCAGGAGATCCCGCTGCTCCAGCAGCTCGTCCAGTGCCGCGATCTGGTTACGGTTGAAATGATACTCGGTTTTCATCTCCTCTGCCGTTTTTGCGGTAACGGTGATATAGAGGTTTTTCTCCGTCCAGCCGTCATCGCCCTCGCCGCTGCCTGGATGATGAATGACCTCAATGCGGTGGGCTAGTGAAACTCATTGACAAGGTACAAGATTTGCGCACTAAAGACCGGAATCATCTGATCAACTACATTATCTCTGCCTGCAAGAATCAAGCACGAAATTATATGAGAGATAAGAACAGGCACGCAGAATACTCCATTGATGAGTATCTTGATACGCCAAACCCCCATGATGGAGCGGATGAAATTGAAATGCGATTAGCGTACACAGATGAACTGGAGCATTTATCCAAAGTTTGGCCGAAGTTAGATGGGCGAAGTCGTTATCTGTTGGAAAGCCATTATATATTGGAAAAATCGCCGTATGAGATAGCAGCAAATTTAGGAATCAAGCCGGACAGTGTCAGAATGGCATTGACACGAGCTCGAAAAGCTGCATATGCACTGTTAGCAAAAGAATAGTCCATTCAAAAGAGGGAGCACCTGCACGAAGGTGCCCCCTCAAAATTTTAGTAAAATTATCGAAAAAGGTGTTGCAAACTTCCTCAGTTATTGTTTCTATTAATAGGATTAACATAAAATCATGGGGGAGGTGAGGCCAATGTATCAGTAATCGTCGCAGTTTTTGACTATGTTCAGAAATTGCTGTAGTTGCAATTCGAATACGAAAATCAACTATCTTCGAAGAACTATAGTTATATTTTGTCACAGATAGTGTCGAACACCTAAAAATAGGCGCAAAAATTGCAGGAGGTAAAACTGATGAGAAAGAATACTAAGAAATTGTCCACTCTTGGATTAGCATTAGCATTACTACTTTCTATTTTCACTACAAGCGCTTACGCAGTATCCCTGCCTACATCCGAAGTAACGTCCGAACCTGTGACAGGCGAAACATCTCAGTTGGATGATTCCATTATTGCTGAAGCAACGACAGAGGACGCTACAGATACTACGAATCTGTTGGATGGCGTCATTGGAGAGGGAAAAACTGTATCATCCGAAGGTTCCTATGATTATCAATATTGGAAGTTGGAACTCTACGGAAGCGGTGCATCCTGTTGGACTCGTCTGAATTATGGCGGAACTGCAACTCTGATTGAAACTAATCTTGTTGTCGAACGCAGCAAGGGCACTGGGGGTCACTATGACTACTATACGCTTCACAATACGAATCGCTCCGCATCTACATGTTATAGCCGCTGGGATGACGGGTCAGATTTCGTAGCCCGTTCAGCGACTGGCTCTGGAGTAATTAACGGTACAACCGTAGATACGCTTAGCGTAAGTGGGTGGTGGTAAAATGTCGCACAGAGGTGACAAATATGGAATAGCCGCATTGCTGTTTCTGCTTTTGACGTTGCTTTCTTCCTGTGGGCAGCCTACCGGTCAGAATGTAGCGGCTGTTGACTATAATCAATATATTTCTGCACACGGAGTAGCCGCCTACACGGAAAATTTGTATATTTTCTTTGAGAACGGCTATCTAACCTGCATAGATTACTCCAATCCATCCCAATCGTCCCCTCTGTGCTTTCAAGCGGACTGCAACCACAGGAGCAGCACTTGCACCTCTTGGCTTAATACGCCATCAAGGGCTATCTATGCCTCGGGAGATAACCTATATTACATCGATTCGGACAAAAGCAAAACGCCCGGACTGTATCGTATGGATCTCAGTGGCGGCAGGCGAGAACGAGTAAAAGATCTGGAAATATTAGAAAACGAGTATTGGCCAGGAATTTCCACGTTTGGCTACTCCTTCCGGGTATATGGTTCCTACTTGGCTGTAGAATTGAATCTTCTAAAGAATGATTCGCGGCAAAGCATGATTTACCTTACGAGAATTGATGACAGAAGTGAGGGCGCTTTTGTGTTTGAAGGAAACGAAAACGGCGATGTGTTATATACTGCCATAGAATTCCGGGAAGACTGGATGTTTGTGGCGGAGAAAAATACCGCCGCAGGAACAAATACTCTATTGGGTTATGATCTCTCGAAGCAAAGTGCAGTCCCCCTTGTGGAAGGCTGGGATATAAATAACAGCTTTACCATGCAGGACAATGTGCTCTATTGGACAGTGACCGGCGAAGGAATCTATTCCATGGATATAGAGGAAAAATCTATAGTAAAGTACCGGGATTTAGACCCTGTTTTGGAGTACGGTGCTACAGCTTATGATGACCAGTATCTCTATCTGACAAACGCGATTCGCTATATGGATTATCTGGGCACCGTCCCGGCGGAGGGCAGGGGGATCATGGTATATGATTTTCATGGAAATTTGCAGCAGTTCATTCCCATGACACAGGAAGTAGGAAATGCCATGTTCCTCCTTTCTACCCCGGATTACGTCTTCTTCTATGATGACAGTACACACTCCTGTCATCCAGCTTGGTATATAGAAAAATCCGCTATAGCCTCCAATTCGGCTAAGATGCTCCCTGTGGAGTAATTGCGATGTCAGAATGGAAAAGGATTTTTCTCAACCGAATCTGGCTGGGAACTGCGGCTCTGTCTCTTTTGTTTAGTCTGGTCATTTACGCAACGGCTCAATCCTCTCGGGTGGGTAGTTCGGTGCTCGCTTACAGGGAGCATACAAATCAATGGACGCAGATTCTTTCTGTTGTTTCCCCCGAAGACGGCCTTGCTCTGTTAGAGCGGGAAAACCAGACCTTGCAGGGATGGAATACTGCAAGGATGCTAGTCCAGTTGGAAGAATGGCAAGGGCAAATAGACGAGGAAATACTGAACCGCTATCGGGAGCAGTACGAAAATCTGGATGAAATGCTCCACGCCGTGCGGAGCGAAACTGCGCCAGAGTTGGACATTGCTGTTCAAGAGTCGGTGGCCCGCTGGATAGATCGGATAGTTTATCAGATGGGCTATGCTGAGTTTGTGCAGTCGGTGTCGACGCAGGCTGCCGCCATCCGACGCAGCCCAATGTTCTCTGATTCCAACACCTTTGTATACCGCAACGCAGATCGGACGGAAGCAGACTATCTATCAACGACAGAAATACATCTAAAACTGTTACCAGGCGATGTGATTGAGTCGGTAATGGAGAACCATGTTGCCATGGTTTTCAGTCTGTTTTTAATGATGGTAACTATCGCACTAATTGTGGAACCTAAGAGGCTGGGGCTGGAAGCCTTGGAACAAAGCTGCGCCAGCGGCAGGGAAACTCTGGCCGGATGGAGGATTGGTGCAGTCGCTGTATCCGCGGTTGTGACTACAGTGTTGATGCAGGGCGGAATGTTTTTGCTGGGGATGCTGCTCTACCAACAGCCGATAGCGTTAAACGCTCCTGTGCAATCCATACCGCTTCTCCAGCACTGGGCAGCTCCAACTACGGTAGGAGTCTTCTTACTTTGGTATTTATTATTCAGTGCGGCAGGACTCTGGGCCATCGGACTACTACTGTGGCTGGTTCTGTCTCGGATGCCATCTCTTCCAGTCGGGCTAACCCTATGCGGCGGAATTTTATTCCTAGAGTACAACTGGATTCAGCGGTATGGGGTAAACGATGCTCTGTATCCTCTGTCTGGCTTTAATCTTTTCCGCCTACTCTTTCCGGCAGAAGCAGCAGAACGCTATCTGAACTATAATTTATTTGGTTTCCCAGTACGAGAGCGAACTGCTCTTTCCATCATTTCGGCAACGCTGATCTTAGCCTGTTCTACCGTGATCTTGCTTTCTGTTCATTTCGCCTTGGGGAATCGAAAAAATGGCACTGTGGCCAAGGCTTTCTACGCCTTGGCCAACAGGGTGCATTTATCTTGCCGCCCCAAGCCAGCGTTGGTATATGAGGCGAAAAAGCTTCTGCTGTACAGCGGCGGACTGCTCTTCTTAGCAGTAGCTGTGGTATTTCTGCAGACACAGATGGCACCTCCTATATCTCAGAGTATGCAGGAATCCCAACTAACCCAGTACGTCTGTACCTATGCAGGGCCGGTAGACAAGGAAGTGCTGGTACAGATTAAAATTGACAGACAAGGTGCCGCACAAATCTATGCCGAAGCATCGGAAGATGAGAGCAAGGCTCTTTTCCTGGAATATTATGCGGCGCGGTGCTGGGCGTTAGACGAGTTGAGCATACGGTACGAGGAACTACTGGATTTGCAAACCGCTGGGGAAAAAGGGCTGAAATTGGTGAATGAGCTGCCCTTTGATCAGATTTACGGTGAGACAGGTGCAAATTTTCGACTTGCATCCGCCTGTGCCGCCCTGTTAGCCCTATGCCTGACGATTCCCGGTGTCTTCTGGCTGGAACGACGTTATGGTATGGAGTTGGTGTTACTCAGCACTCCAACGGGACGTAATACCCTCTGGCGATGGAAAGTCATACTCGTTCTCTGCGTATCCGCTGTTATCTGGCTTGCTTGGAGCTGGCATGAGCTGTTTCTGTTTCAACGCCTCGGTGGTTCTTGGGACGTCTGCTTATCCAATGCAGCCAGTCTGCACCATTGGGACTCCCGCTTGGGGAGTGGTTCATTACTGGCATATCTGCTAAGTTTCTATGGCTTCCGTTTGGCGGGACTTTTGTCAGCTGGCAGCGTGGTGATGTGGATATCCTCCATATTTTCTTCCTTGCTTCCAGCTGCTGGGATAAGCGTTCTTGTGCTTTTGTTTCCCACTCTGCTGACTCAGATGGATGTTTCTTTCCTTGAATACGTGTCCTGGGCAGTGAAACTCATGGGGAATGGCTTGGCTATTCACTGGACAGACGCTCTTTGTCTTGGACTCTGGATTGCTATGGGCGCAGCTGCGCTGGCCGCTTCGCGGCATCAGTGGCGGAGGTATCGCGGATGAAATTGACGATCAAGGGATTAACAAAAAACTATGGGAAAGTCTGTGCGCTGTCACAGTTTACCTACGAGTTCGCCCCTGGAATCTATGGGATTTTGGGGGCAAATGGTGCTGGAAAAAGCACACTCTTCGGGCTTTTGACCGATACCGTGCGACGAGACTCCGGGGAGATCTTGTGGGACGGTGTTGATATTCTGAAATTGGGGCGGGAGTACCGGGCAAAGGTCGGCTATATGCCCCAAGTTCAAGGTTATTACCCTCAGATGACAGCCACAGAATTTCTCTACTATATGGGGAAATTAAAAGGCCTGCCCAGCAAGGTTCTAAAGCAAAGAACGGAGCATCTGCTGACAGAGGTAGATTTGTCTACCTCTGCAAACCAGAAATTAGGCCATTTTTCCTGTGGTATGCGTCAGCGTGCACTGCTGGCTCAGGCTATGCTCGGCAATCCACCACTGCTGATCTTGGATGAACCAACCGCTGGAGTAGATCCTTATGAACGAGTGCGAATCCGAAGCCTGATTGCCCGAGTCGCCCAAAATCACATTGTCCTGTTGGCCACCCATATTGTCAGTGATATAGAATGTATCGCCAATCAAGTGTTGCTGATGAACAAAGGGAACTTATTAAAGGCAGGAACAGCTGCGGAACTTATTTCTTCTATTGAAAGCAAAGTAGCTCAACGGCTTTGTACAGAGGAAGAAGCAGAAGCGTATCAGCAGCAATACGGCCTTGGCCTGTTGTTGCAGCAACAGGCCGGACAATTACTGCGGTTAGTAGGTGATCAACTTCCTGCAGAGTTTGAACCAGCATCCGGCATTAGTTTAGAAGAAGTTTATCTCTACTACTGCTCAAGCGACTCAATAATTTAATGATCTTGTCATCAAAAAATATATGAACTTCTTCAAGGTCAAAGCTGGGCGCGTAGCTGCGAGCAGATATGTATGCTATCAGACTGTCACCGGAAGCTTCATAACCAAGTTTGTATGAAAGATACACTACAGATGAAATATCGAAAAAAATATTGGGTTGTCGTAATATTCTTTCTATTTATTTGCCTATCAGGTTGCGGAGGACATAAACAGCAGTCAGCGTCTATCGATCTTTCTACATTACATAAGGTTAAGGCTACTGACTTCGATGAACTATCAGATGAGTTATCATTCGACTTTGTAGACAAAAACGGTAACGAAGCAAAATATGTCGAGATCATGGACATTGATGTCGATAATCTGCTTGAACAAATTGACAATGGTACGCTTGAGGTTAGTGATCCTTGTGCATACTGGCTAGTAGAAGGATGGCTAATTGCGTACTTTGCAAGAGTCAATGGAACCGACGAAGACGCGCTGATTTCATGGCTTGAAAATGACAGCCATACTGTTACTCGGAACAGTTTTCAAGCCTTTTGGGTTGTTGTTAAATAGGTAACGTGTAAGATTACGACACAACTTAATTGAATAGGAGGGGCTCTTTAGTCCCTCCTATTCAATTAAAACCACTGTTTTCAATCCCGCCATTATGCAACAAAAATGGAATTTCACATCATATATTTTTGACAAGAACTCTCAAGTGATGGGAATCTCTTTTTACCACAATGCCAACGGAACTGTAAAAACGATTACGACGTTCGGCATGGTTTGTCCTACTACTACAGTCGATATTACCTAAAGGGCGTATCCGCTGTAACATCTTCAAAGTGCGGTGCAGTCGCAGACGCAGAAACCGTCAGCACTATGATCGGTAAAAATACCGTCCAAAATGCAGTCAACTTCTTTTGCATAGGCTTCTCCTTCAAAAAGAGGGCCAGCGCTTGCGCGCTGGCCCTTTCCGTCAATCTGAGTAGTATTGCGGCCTGCCGATAGAAGCAAAGCCCTCCTTTCCGGTAATGACCACATTATTATATCCGCTGGCGCAGTGAATGATTAGCAATTCTCCGTTTGTGTCCCTGCCGCCAACGATGCCCACATGGGAATTATCCGGGTAGAACACCAAGTCA
>ERZ780168.1746-NODE-1746-length-21205-cov-5.803026_pt1 | contig 21205 bp, 20 predicted proteins | sample MGYA00510981_ERZ780168 | MGnify/ENA primary metagenome ERZ780168 (study PRJEB29588, sample SAMEA2158769) | human gut metagenome | biome: human gut; feature: human-associated habitat; material: faeces | place: Denmark | collected 2008/2010 ...
GTCTATTTCATATGCAACCATCAAATACTGAATTGATTCTGATTCGAGTTACCGGCGAAGATCGCCCGGGACTGACTGCTTCCGTGACCGAAATCCTTGCCAAATATGATGCCACGATTCTTGATATCGGCCAGGCAGATATTCATAATACATTATCGCTGGGTATCCTGTTCAAGAGTGAAGAAAGACATTCCGGATTCATTATGAAGGAACTGTTGTTCAAGGCTTCTTCTCTGGGAGTAACCATCCGGTTTGAACCTATCACCACCGAGCAATATGAAAACTGGGTAGGTATGCAAGGGAAAAACCGTTATATCCTGACGGTTCTGGGACGCAAGCTTTCCGCCCGACAGATTTCTGCCGCTACAAGCATATTAGCCGAGCAGGGCATGAATATTGATGCTATCAAACGTCTGACAGGTCGTATCCCGTTGGATGAATGTCAGGCAGATACACGTACCAGGGCTTGCATCGAATTTTCAGTGAGAGGTACTCCGAAAGATCGCATTGCGATGCAGGAGAAGCTGATGAAGTTGGCCAGCGAACTGGAAATGGATTTTTCTTTCCAACAGGATAATATGTACCGTCGTATGCGCCGTCTGATCTGTTTTGATATGGACTCTACATTAATCGAAACAGAGGTGATTGACGAACTGGCTATCCGTGCCGGTGTAGGCGACGAAGTAAAGGCCATCACAGAAAGCGCCATGCGTGGAGAAATAGACTTTACAGAGAGCTTTACCCGCCGTGTAGCACTATTGAAAGGGCTGGACGAATCGGTCATGCAGGAAATAGCCGAGAGCCTGCCTATCACGGAGGGCGTAGAACGGCTGATGTATGTATTGAAGAAGTACGGTTACAAAATCGCCATCCTTTCGGGAGGATTCACTTATTTCGGCCAATACCTGCAAAAGAAATACGGTATAGATTACGTCTATGCCAACGAACTGGAAATCATCGACGGCAAACTGACCGGACGTTACCTGGGAGATGTAGTAGACGGAAAACGGAAAGCCGAACTGCTCCGCCTCATTGCACAAGTGGAAAAGGTGGATATTGCACAGACCATCGCCGTAGGAGACGGAGCTAACGACCTCCCTATGCTAGGGGTTGCCGGACTGGGAATTGCTTTCCACGCAAAGCCTAAAGTGGTGGCAAATGCCAAGCAATCGATCAACACCATCGGGCTGGATGGAGTGCTCTATTTCCTCGGATTCAAAGATTCTTACTTGAATATGTAATTAGACCAAAAAATAGATTATCTTTGCTGACAAATTAATAAAAGAATGAAGTTTTCCGAATTACAATTAAACGCAAATGTGCTTGAGGCGCTTGATGCCATGCGATTTGACGAGTGCACACCTATTCAGGAACAAGCAATCCCAATCATACTTGAAGGGAAAGATTTGATAGCAGTGGCACAAACGGGTACAGGCAAAACGGCAGCCTTCCTGCTTCCTATTTTAAGTAAACTATCTGAAGGAAAACATCCTGAGGATGCTATCAATTGTGTCATTATGTCCCCTACCCGGGAATTGGCCCAGCAGATAGACCAGCAGATGGAAGGTTTTTCCTATTTTATGCCCGCATCGAGTGTTGCCGTATATGGCGGAAATGACGGCATCCTGTTTGAACAGCAGAAAAAAGGACTCACATTGGGAGCTGATGTTGTTATTGCCACTCCCGGACGCCTTCTCGCCCATTTAAGCCTTGGATATGTAGACCTTTCCAAGGTTTCTTATTTTATTCTGGACGAAGCAGACCGTATGCTCGACATGGGATTCTATGAAGATATTATGCAGATTGTGAAGTATTTGCCGAAAGAGCGACAGACTATCATGTTTTCTGCAACCATGCCTGCCAAAATACAACAACTTGCAAATACAATCCTTAATAATCCGTCAGAAATAAAGTTGGCCGTTTCAAGGCCTGCTGATAAAATTATCCAGGCTGCATATGTTTGCCATGAGAACCAAAAGTTAGGTATTATCCGTAGTCTTTTTATCGATGAAGTACCTGAACGTGTCATTGTCTTCGCATCTTCCAAAATCAAGGTCAAAGAAGTAGCTAAAGCTTTGAAGTCAATGAAGTTGAATGTAGGAGAAATGCATTCTGACCTCGAACAAGTACAACGGGAAGCAGTGATGCACGAGTTTAAAGCCGGCCGGATCAATATACTAGTAGCCACAGACATCGTTGCCCGCGGTATTGATATTGACGATATTCGTCTGGTTATCAACTTTGACGTCCCTCACGACAGCGAAGACTATGTTCATCGCATCGGACGTACGGCACGTGCCAACAACGACGGGGTAGCACTTACATTCATCAACGAAAGAGAACAGAGCAACTTCAAAAGCATTGAGAATTTCCTGGAGAAAGAAATTTATAAAATTCCCATTCCCGCAGAGTTGGGAGAAGCACCGGAGTACAAGCCACGTTCTTTCAGCAAGAACAAGTATGGCAACAACTTTAAAAGAAAGAATTTCCGGGGAAAGAACAATGGCGGAAAAGGTAATAACCGCCCTTCTCCCAAACAGAGTTAAAACAAAATCCGCTATTTGGTTGAAGTTATAGTAAGTTTTCCCCCGAAACTTACTTCCATATCTGCAATGCTATAGATTGAACTTTCCGGAATGGCTAAAACAGCTTGATAATGAAAACCATTCCGGTCTACTTTTACAAACTTCGTATCCGATAAAACAGCCTGCATCAGAAAATCTTCAGGAACTACCTGAGCAAACATCTGCTTGTTTATATCACTGGCAAATAAACTCTTCTTGCCCTCATAGACGCAGATATGCATCACATTATCATAATACACATTATCCATGCTGATCCCGTCTTCGGAATAGGTCGTTTTGATAACCCTCATTTTAGAAGGGTTAATATAGACATAAGCACGATAGCGAGTACCATTATAGATCACTACACTATCGCGTTGAGTTACTTCAGTATAAGTCGGGATGACTAATTCCCGACGAACAAATGACAGTGAATCATTCGGATCCTCAGATTTATGCAACTTAATTATGTTATCTGTTATGGAATGAAACCAGAATATATGTTCCGCTTGCTTATCAATCTTGTAATAAGTCGTATCATTGCCATACGTATAGAGAGTATCCCGTATAATCTTAAATGCAATCGGGGCACTTTGTGCGTCGGCATAGTAGATAGTATCCCCTTCCACACGCATCAACGGACTCTCAGTCTCATCGTCCAGCCAGATTCCCCGCAACAGCTCCTTAGCATTCGTATCCTCTTTCCCGTGTTCGGAAAAATATGGATTCTTATTGCTGCTACATGCTGCAGAAAAGACCATCATTAACGATATAGCCACATATTTCATCATCTGTCTTAGTTTTGTCTAAAGATACTCTTATTTTTTCATTTACCAATACAATGGTAAACGAATCCGAGCTCTTCCATTTCTTTTTTCTCGTATATATTACGTCCGTCCAGCACCACCTGCTGAGCCATTGTCTTTCTAATAACCGCCCATGAAGGCAAACGGAATTCTTTCCATTCGGTCACCAGCATTAAGGCATCAGCATCAAGCACTGCATCGTACATATCGCAAGCATAACAAATGCTGTCTCCAATCCGACGTTTACATTCCGGCACTGCTGCCGGATCGTATGCACGTACCTGACAACCGGCCTTCAATAATTTGTCAATCAAGACCAACGCCGGAGCCTCACGCATATCGTCTGTTTCCGGTTTAAATGCCAGACCCCAAAGAGCGATTGTCTTACCTTTCAAATCACCATCAAAATGCTTCATTAGTTTTTCGAACAAGACACTCTTCTGCTGTTCGTTCACTTCTTCCACAGCACTAAGTACCCGCATTGTATATCCATTCTGCTCCGCAGTCTTAATGAGCGCTTTCACATCTTTCGGAAAACAAGAACCGCCATATCCGATTCCCGGATATAAGAATTTACGTCCGATACGTGTATCCGAACCGATTCCGCTACGCACCATATTTACATCGGCCCCAACTATCTCACAAAGATTTGCAATATCATTCATAAAGCTGATGCGGGTTGCCAGCATTGAGTTTGCCGCATATTTAGTCATTTCCGCAGATGGAATATCCATAAAAATCACACGGAAGTTATTCAATAAAAACGGCTTATATAATTTAGACATAAGTTTTTCCGCACGTACCGACTCTACTCCTACCACTACACGGTCCGGACTCATAAAGTCATTGATTGCATTTCCTTCTTTCAAGAATTCCGGATTGGAAGCAACATCAAACTCTATTTTCACTCCTCTCTTATCCAGTTCTTCCTGGATGACTTCACGCACCTTTTTTGCAGTTCCCACCGGAACCGTACTCTTGGTTACCACCAATTTATATTGCTTCATGTTTCGACCGATAGTACGGGCTACTTCCAATACATATTTCAGATCAGCGCTACCATCTTCATCCGGCGGTGTGCCAACAGCACTGAATACAACTTCCACATCGTCCAGACAACTCTCCAATGATGTAGTAAACTTCAATCTCTTTGCTTTCATATTACGGAGCACCATCTCTTCCAATCCATTCTCATAAATTGGAATGACACCTTTCTGCAAAGATTCTATTTTTTCACTATTAGTATCTACACAAGTTACATTCACGCCGATTTCAGCGAAACATGTACCACTTACCAAACCTACATATCCGGTTCCTACAATCGCTATTTTCATTCTTACTATATTGTTTGTTTAGAAGTTATTCGAAATATACGGCATCTTTAAAGGCAGTACCCTCCTTATCCTTGGATGACAATAACATCTGCGACTCAGCCAGCGGCCAGTCTATTCCCAATGTTTCATCATTATATATAATAGAAGCTTCTGCCTGTGGAGTATACTTATTATCTACCTTATACATAAAAACAGCTTCTTCGCTTAATACGGCAAAGCCATGTGCAAAACCGCGGGGAATAAAAAACTGTCTCTTATTTTCCTCACTAAGCAATACGCATACATGTTTTCCGAATGTGGGTGATGATTTACGCAAATCAACGGCAACATCCAACACTTCCCCTTTAATGACACGAACCAATTTGGCCTGGCTATATTCACCTTTTTGATAATGCAATCCGCGTAATACGCCAAAAGAAGATTTCGACTCATTATCCTGTATAAAATTTACAGGTCCGATATTGGCTTCAAACTCCTCTTTTTTAAAAGCTTCCATAAAATAGCCACGTTCATCGGAGAATACTTTCGGCTCTATCAGCCACACTCCGTCTATTTCCGTCTGTATATAGTTCATCGTTAATAGTAATAAATAAAACGATGCAAAAGTAGTGAATTTTTCGTAGTTTTCTGGGATATATTCAATTTATCTCTTAATTTTGCAGACATGATTGAATTGGCACAACATATAGAGGTTTTATTACTGGAAAACGACTGTGTTATCGTTCCGGGATTTGGTGGTTTTGTAGCACATTATGCTCCTGCAACTCATGTAAAAGAAGAAAATCTTTTTTTACCTCCTACCCGTACTATCGGCTTTAATCCTCAATTAAAGTTGAACGACGGAGTATTGGTTCAATCCTATATGACAGCCTACGACACGAGTTTTGCTGATGCCAACCGTATTGTAGAAAAGGAAGTGAGCGAATTTATCGAACTTCTTCATGAAGAAGGTAAAGCGCATCTGGAAAATATTGGTGAGATTCATTATAACATTTATGGGAATTATGAGTTCGTTCCTTATGACTTTAAGATAACGACTCCTTCCCTCTATGGTTTGGATTCTTTTGAAATGCACGAACTTTCTACTCTGCAACAAAAAGAAAAGGTACTAGTACCTGCTAACCTGGAAAAAGAGAAAAAAACTTATGAAATTAGCATCAACCGTGCATTTCTTCGTAATGCCGCGGCCATGATTGCCGCTATCGTATTGTTTTTTGCCTTTTCAACTCCGGTAGAGAATACCGATGTTCAAAAGAACAATTATGCACAGTTATTGCCTGGTGAGCTTTTTGAGCAAATCGAAAAGCAATCGGTTGCAGTAACTCCTGTTCCTGTAAAGAACGACATTGCTGTTGCACAACAAACTAAAAAGTCTTCCGCTTCAAGCAAGACTTCATCTACTCCAAAGCTAACAGCAAATAAAGCACAAACATCAAGACCTATTGCTGTAAAAGAGGTAAAAGTTACCAAACAGGAAGCAACCCCTACTTTTACATCAGTTAAGCCACAAACCAATGTGAATCATCCTTACCATATTATAGTAGCAGGCGGAATTAGCCTTAAAGACGCAGAAGCTATGGCAAATCAATTGAACGCAAAAGGATTTGCAGAAGCAAAAGCCCTGAATACTGATGGTAAAGTACGTGTCAGCATCCGTTCATTCGAAAACCGTGAAGAAGCTACCAAGCAGTTATTGGAGCTTAGAAAAAATGAAAACTACAAGAATGCCTGGTTACTGGCAAAATAAAATCCCCTATAAAAAGCATGAAACGAGTTCTTTGTCCCAAATGCGAGAATTACCTTTATTTTGATGAAACCAAATATAGCGAAGGTCAATCGCTTGTATTTGTTTGCGAACATTGTGGCAAACAGTTCAGTATCCGACTTGGTAAAAGCAAGGTAAAAGCCCTCAGAAAAGAGGAGAATCTGGAAAAGGAAGCCGAAGCACATAAGGAAGAATTCGGATATATCACAGTTATTGAGAACGTATTTGGGTTCAAACAAATACTCCCATTACAAGAAGGCGATAATATCATAGGACGCCGCTGTATAGGAACAAACATCAATACGCCTATTGAAAGTGGAGACATGAGTATGGATCGCCGCCACTGCATCATCAATATAAAACGCAATAAACAAGGAAAACTTGTTTATACATTACGTGATGCTCCCAGCCTGACAGGTACATTTCTGATGAATGAAATTCTCGGGGATAAGGATCGCATCCGCATTGAAGATGGTGCGATTGTGACTATTGGGGCTACAACGTTTATTTTGCACGCTGCTGAATAAATTCTCCTTTTTATTAAAAAACACCTAATACCCTTGCTAATTTATCCATTAATTTGTTTCTTTGTTAGTAAATCGAATAGAAGATATGGGACAAATTAATGATAATAAAATAAAGTATATCAATTACTGCATTGCTACTTTTGCAAAACAGTATGGAATATCTTTATTAGCAGCTTTCAACTATCTCGACCGATATGGCGGCTTAGCTTTTTTAGACGAATGTTACGAAGCAGAACATTTGTTATCAATAGAAGATGCTATAAACGATATAGCTATTATCTGCAAAAACAATGGAGGACAATTAGAATGATTTTATATCATGGAACCAATATAGATATTCAGTCAATAGACTTAGCTCAATGTATGCCATACAAAGATTTTGGGCAAGGCTTTTATTTGACTGATATAGAGCAACAGGCTAAGGAAATGGCTATTCGTAAATCCAAATTTGCTCCCAATACTTCTCCATACATCTTAAAATACGAGTTTGACGAACAACAACTAAGTAATGAGGAACTTCAAGTTAAAATATTCAAAGAAGTTTCTGAAGAATGGGCACAATTCATTGTTGCAAATAGATACAACCCCGACAATAATATTATTCATAATTACGATATAATTATAGGACCTATAGCGGATGATGGTGTTGCCCTACAAATCGGACTTTTCAAAGATGGATACATTAACCTGGCTACATTGGCAGAGACATTAAAATATAGGAAACTGAATAATCAATATTATTTTGGAACACCTAAGGCTATCAAATTACTGAAAAGATTATGAATACGAAAGAATATTTGGTACAAAGTATTATCAGTCAGATGACAATCTATCTGATGAATGATTTTCATTGGGATATGCAAACAGCCTTAAAAGCCATTTATCATTCGGAACTTTTTCTTAAGTTAGATGATCCTGAAATAGAGCTATATACTCAAAGTCCCAAGTATGTTTATTTGTTTCTCAAAAAAGAACTAACTACAGGTAAATATATTTGAATTATTGAGAAAAAAGGCATTGTCAATTCGATTAGAAAACAATAAGGATAGAAATCAGTGTTATTAGTAATACCCTATTCCTATCCTTATTTTATTGCTTTTATGTAAGGTATAGCGCAAGCGCTTTTATATTGAGTGTTCTAAAACCTTATATCTCGAGAATTAATATGTAATATCTGTTGGAAATTAACCTTCTTTATTCATTCATTTCTCTTATATCCACAAAGTTCCATTCTTCATTCTTACGATATACATCAACACGCCCTTTGGGTACATATAATATACAACTTTCTCTTAATTCATCAGTAAATGGACTCCCCCAACTTGGAGAAGCCATATATGAGTAGATTTCCCTTAAATTACTACATTCCTTAAAAGCCCAACTCTCAATATTTTTCACACTATTAGGAATAACAATAGAAGTTAAACCACTACAGCCCCAAAAAGCAAATCTATCAATTGTTGTAATACTATTCGGAAGGTAAATAGAGGTTAAGCTAGTACATCCCCGAAAAGTACTAGCTCCAATCCCCGTCACACTATTAGGAATGGCTATAGAAGTTAGATTGGTACAATTATTGAAAGCACCATCTCCAATCTTTGTAACACCATTAGAAATTGTTACAGATGTTAAATTAGAACAATCCAAGAAAACTTTCTCTCCCCAATGCGTCACACTACCAGGAATAGTAATGGAAACCAGGCTACTACAACCAGAAAAAGCCTTATCATAAATAGCACGTACACTATTAGGAATAATAACAGAAGTTAGGCTATTACAATTCTCAAAAATTGAAAATCCAATATCTATCATATTATTAGAAAGAACAATAGAATTCAAACAGCTACAATTGCTAAAAGCTGAACCACCAATATCTGTCACACTATTAGGGATAATAATAGAAACTAGGTTTTTACAACCACTGAAAGCAAACCCCTCAATTTCTTTAACGCTATCAAGAATAGTAACAGAAGATAGATTGCTACAATCTTCGAATGTAAAGCTCTCAATTGTGCTACAAGAAATGGTAGCGGAAGACAAATTAATACAATCTGCAAAAACCCATTCTCCTAACTCAGTCGCACTATTAGGAAGAGTAATAGAAGTGAGACTATTACATTTTCTAAAAGCCTTACTTCCTATTTCTTTAACACTATTGGGTATATTAATAGAAGTGAGACTATTACATTCTTCAAAAGCACTATTTCCTATTTTTTCAACACTATTGGGTATATTAATGGAAGTAAGATTATCACAAGAGTAAAAAGCATTTTCTCCAATCTCTGTCACACTATTGGGTATGATGATAGAAGTTAAGCCATTACAATAATAAAAAGCGTCATCCCAAATTCGTGTCACACCATCAGAAATTGTAATAGAAGCAAGACTATTACAACCAGAGAATATGTATTTTCCAAACTCTGTTACACTATTAGGGATATTGATAGAAGTTAGACCACTATAAGAAAAAGCATCATTTCCTATTTCTGTTACACTATTAGGTATGATAATAGAAGTAAGTTTACTACAAAAAGAGAAAGCACTATCTCCTATTTTTTTCACACTATTTGGAATGGTAATAGAATTAAAGCCACACCAAAAGAACGCCTCTTCTCCAATCTCTACCACACTATTAGGTATAGAAACAGAAGCAAGACTCTTGCAACCAGCAAAGGCCTTTTTCCCAATTTCAGCCATACTATCAGGAATAGTAAGAGAAGTAAGATTACTACCATTAAAAGCATATTCTCCAATTTCAGTTACACTATTCGGAATAATAATAGAAGTAAGTTTGCCACAAGCAGTGAAAGTGCCCGCACCAATCTTTTTCACGCCATTAGGAATAGTAACGGAAAACAGATTTGGAGAACCAGCAAAAGCATGATCTCCAATCTCTGTAATACTTTTTGGAAGGAGTATGGTATTGAGACGAAAACAACTCGAAAACGAATAATCCCCTATTTTATTTTTAATATTGTAATAATTATCATAATAAGGTAATCCCCCTTCCACAATATTTACTTCTGATAAATCCAAACTCAATCCTCCTACCCCTACTATATTTGCCATTTCATTAAGATACTTAATATCAGTGCCATTTAGGTTTCCTGATAGCTTAAGCTTACGTACTTCAGACTTCCGATCGCTAGGAATAAGTTCAGGCAACGTCCCTGCCTTAGCAATATGTAGTGTAAGTTCCTCTACCGATTTTCTATCTTGTACTATAGTAATTGTCTCACTAATATCTCCCGATTTAAAAATGATTGTACCAGTTCTTGCCAGTTCCGAGTCGTTTTTTGAAATCAGAAAGTATAACGTTTCTTCTACTAACGCTCTTGTTTTTATTTGCTGAATCCACGATTTATCAGAAATAGTAAACTGATATTGAGTGTTTGTATTTAACTTTATCGCAATAGCATCTCCTTCACCTTTTACATTATACCTTTTATTTGAGATAATAATAGCATCTTTCTGCGCTTGACGAATATGTAGAGTATTCTTTACCGTCTTCTCTTTATTGCTATAGACAATGACAGCTTCACGAGCATCATAAGTATCATTTGCATCTATCGTATAATAAAGCGTATGGCTCGACATAGCTCGAGTCTTATCTGCTGCATGAATCCAATTCACAGAAGGTATTTGGACTTCAAAATCAAAATTAGTTTTCAGCTCTACTTTTATTACCTCTCCTCTATCACTTACCGGATATTCATCTTCTGTAAGCAATAGGATATTCTCACCTGCCTGATAAATATGAACTGTCTCTATTTTACTTCCACTCTTAAAGTAAATCTTACCCTCACGCTTTTCCGCTTCTTCGCTTTCAGAAACATCAAATGATAAAATACGAGTAGTTAATGCGCGTGTCTTTGAAGATTGCTTAATCCAACTTTTTGCAAGTTCATCAATTTCATATACATAGTCTATATTCGCTTTTACCTCTACATCTACCTTTCCACCTCTCATGTCAACTTCAAACTTGTCATTAGTTAATAAGAAAGCATCTTTTTGTTTCTGGGTGATGACAATATTCTTTTTTATATTGCCAACTTCTAATTCCAACACAACACTGCGGTCATCATAACCTGTATTTTCGCTCGTAGTTACAGTAAAAGCGTTATTGTCTCCTGCTTTACCACTTTTAGGTGAAATTGTACACCAATATTCACCTCCTACTGTATTGGCAACAGTCACTTTCCAATCTCTCGAACATGAAAATTCTACATCTCTACTACCCACTTCGGATAAAAAAGTTATGCCATTGTCAAAATACTCCTGACTATTTCTCAATGGAGTAATCGTCACTTCTTTCTCATCATTGCCTTCCTTATTTTCAACAGGATCGTCATTACCACAAGCAGTAAAGATCACACTTGCTGCGGCCAACATAACCATTACTAAAAAACAATATGTTTTCATACTTAGTTTTGCTTTATAAATTAAGCGATATTCTTGATAATATGACACTTAACAATCTGCATATAGGAAATAGCAGGCTGATTACTAAAATAGGCAATCGCTATTTCTTTAATAGCATCAATACGTTTCTTTTCCAAACTTATTTTTTTGTTCAACAGTTTTTCTTCCTGTTCTTCTGAAGCTTTCTGTTCTTTCCTTATTGTTTCTTCTATTTTCTTTATCAGTTTTAACGCATCGAAGTGACAAGTCGATTCTGTATCGATAGTCGCTAAGATAGAAGCAGCTTCCTCATAATTTTGCTGAGAAACAGCCACTTCGGCTTTTAATATCAATTGTTCACAGACTTGATTCTGGTATTTCTTATAAATATCTATAGCTGCCATTTGTATTTCATCTGCTCCTTTCAGATTTTGCGGAAAGGTCATTAATAAGGCCAAAGCTTGTTCATACTGTTGACTGACTGCTAAATAACGTGCTTGATTCAGTAAGTTATCTTTGTTCGCAGAGTAATAATCTGCAATCTTTTCTTTTGTTTGTTTCAAGAACAGATTGTAGACATTATCATTTATATTAATTGTGGAAAAAGCATTCCTTATAGCATCAGATAAATTACGACCATTTCCCTTTAGTCGCTTTAAACAACTTCCAAAAAGGGTACGGGTATTTACTTGTTTGACAAAGAGTGAAAGTTCTAGTTCCACCATAGTCACGTTTCGTAACCCACCTTCCACTAATTTTCGTTCTAGAATATTTACTATAGGATACATAATGAAAGTACCGTTTGCTTCAGATGATATGCCATTCGTTCCCACCAATGCATCCATTCGAGTAGCCAATAGACGGAATGCACCTCTATCTATCTCCTCTTGCTGATCGGGGACAATGATTCCAATGGTTATATCATTATCATATTGAGCATGGACAGAGATACATAACAAACAAAATAGCATAGACATGACGTATTTTTTCATTTTATTTTATTGTTATATAAATTGTTGTACCTTTTATATCACGTTGTACCTGCAAACCTATTTTCTTCAAAAATTTGAATATCTCCAAAGCAAATTTATTAGTATTGTAGTTATTACCTGTTTTCGGATCTTTCAGAGGAATACGTACATCATCAAATATCATTTGTTTGTCAGTTGTACCTTGAATATGATAGTTATTCTTATAGGCATTACTTTCCATCCACAATTCCAATTCATCGGACAATTGTAATCCTTGAGAACCAATTTCTGAGGACATTGAATAAGGAGAGTTTTGATCAAAACCAAAATTGATAATAACAGAACGTCCATATTCTACAATATCAGTAAACTTCATTTGAATAGTATTCAGAAAATCTTCAGCACACTGTCCGATAGACTTACTTGCTAGTTTTCCAATATCATCTGTATAGAATTTACCACTATCACCTACTTTATTAGCCAATGATGCACCTGTCGATACATCATAAGCTGTTACTATAACCTTGACAGAATTGCCCGTAGCAGACATCAGTACGTCAATTTCGGCTTCAACATATATATCAGCTCCTGACATTTCAATAAGTTGGCTTTTAAGATCTGTCTGATTATCTGCAATGAAAACACTATTTTGCGAAATCGCTTTTAACCGTGCAATAAAATCTATTGTTGTAAAGCCACGGCTATCAAAGGCTTCCCTAATTTTAGCCAATGCAATTCTCTTATTTATATCGTCTTCCAAAATGGTACGCAGCTCTTCTCCTTCTTTGGTATAAGGAATTACCATAATTTTAGGTTGCACAGTGGTAGGTGCAGTTTGCGAGTTTAGCTTTGTTACACTAACAAATAGTGATAATAAAAGTAGTAAGATATATCTGTTCATATTATATCGTGTTATAAATTAGAACCCGAATTTCCGGATTACTTTATGTTGTTCCAAATCGCTACGCAACGCTTGCAGATTTACTTTTATATCAACCGTAACACACTTTCTTTTCGTTGCGTCTTTTGCAAACCCCATTATAGGAATATTCGACAAAATAAAACTGCTATATCGCTGTTCTTCAAAAAAAACTTTGAAGTACTTCTTGTGCTCTTTTCGAATATTTTCTTCATCGATGCCAACCAACGGTTTTTCCACTTGGTTAGATCCAGGAATTCCTCTAAATAAAATTGATTTAATCGCAGATAATTCTGCATTTATTGCAGTCTCTTTCGCTTTTTTTCCATAAGCTATAACACGAAGAGACAACGTGCCATCTCGTCCATCTGATAAGAAATTAACTCTATCTTGCCCTATGGAAATCGAAGCCACCGAAAGATATATAAAAAGGATATAATATCGTAACATATATTCTATTCAATGATTAAATTACAAATGATCTTCTCATTACTTGAGAAGCGTCCTTTTAATTCCTTACCTATTTTTTTAGGAATTTTACATGCAGCAAAAGAGTCTCCTGAGAGCTTCTCTACTACAATTTCTCCCAGTTCATGAGGATACGGCTGACCTTCGAGCATTTCAATGAAAGATACAGTAAATTTATCCCCTACCTTTAGTCCTTGTTTTCTTCCAATATTCAACAGTACGATCTTTGCACCATTTTTATCTTCTTCCAAAACTTTAATTATTTTACCGGATACAGGAAAATTCTTTCTGAAATATTCTTCTAGCTGCTCTTGCAAAGACTGCATAGCTTGAGTAACAGCACTTTCTGGAGATAACATTAAATCGCTAGCTTTACCATCAAAGCTCACGGCTTCTGTACTCAATCCGGTAGCGACGTCTACTACCTTCATTTGAAAAGAAACACTTCCCTTATAGCCTCTAACAGTTCCATTTGTGTTCTTAATAGCATAAATAGGAATTTTATTAATATGACCCGTGATTAGTTTCTCTGCCGCTACAGCAATATCCTGTTCTACTAAATTTTCACTATCAAGGAAAGCTTCGCTTTTCTGCAATTCCAATTCCTCTTTTACTCTGTCATTACTAGTACGATCAACGACCTGAAATCGCTTTGTATTAGTCAACATTTCTACCACCTTTTCCGTCACTAAACTTGCATAACGGCTATCGGTTTCACATGTGAACTTAGCGACTCCTACTACGGGACGTGTATCCAATTGATTTTGTGTATAGCCATAAAGACTATACACAAACATTAAAAGTAGTAAATTGAAACGCATTATTATAAATTCTTTGCAGTTTTAGCTGTTTCAATCATCTGCGCAATAGCTTTAGTTTGCGCAACTGATTCCTCTAACAATACAGGATATGCATTTTTCGTGAATGCTAAAGCAGTAGTAATCTTAGCTACTTTCATTGGATTTTTTTGTGATTTAGAAGCAGTTATCGCCTTATCTGCAGATGCAGCAGCATCTTTTATTGTAACAGCTTGTGCGGCAATAGTAACACTTAGAGCAGTTAACTCTTCTACCGTCGGTTTTTTGATAGTCACATCTTGTACACCGTCTTTGGTTTCTCCAATCTGTCGATAGTATAAGTCATGCAACTGTTCCGTAGTAGCCATCGATAAGATAGCTGCACCATGAACGTTTTTAACATACGAATCTACTTCTCCAACTCCAGTTGTTTTCGGCTCTTTTTGACATAAATTAGCCAACTTTTCCATACGTTCCTGAGAGGCTTTCATTTCTTCTTTTGTTTGCGCATTAACAACATTCAGAGCCGTTGCCATGAATAAAGCAACTAGTGCCAAAATAATTTTCTTCATAATAGCATTTTTTTAATAAATGCCCGCAGATTCCCGAACCGGACGGTTCAATAAATAAGAATTGATAGATTATATATAAAAAAAAGCGCGGGAATCTGTACCTGTCACTCGTCCCGCTCTTTAAGGTCTTCGCATTACCCAGTCAGTTGAACGAGCAACGCAGAAGCCCACGCCGATATGTATAACAAACTAAGCATACCTTTCTTTCAAAGTATACCTAGGACATAAACATATCCCGCAGACACCTACCGTTGCTTTGTTCTTTGACTGACTATTTAAAAGTTGCGAAGTTTTAAAGAGCCAAAGACAAAACGTCAAGTAAACGTCTTTCTTTATATAAACATATTCCCCACACCACCCTAACCTCATGCCTTGAGGTATCGGCGTGGAAAACGTAGCAAATATATGCAAAAAAAATGTAATAATAGAAATATGCCAGTATTTTTATTTTTTCTCATGAAAAACAATGTTAGAAAATATTATTATCGTTCTCGCTTTTCCGTCAAATCGCCGTTGGGCAACGGTGAAATCGTCATTGGGCAACCATGAATTCACCGTTGCCCAACGGCGATTTAAGCCACATCCACCCGAAATGTCAAAAAAATAGGGAAAGTTCCCGAAAGAACTTTCCCTATCAAAAGCTATTTTAGTAAAAACTAGGCTGCCGGATCCGGGGTTTCTCCGGAATCTCCACCGGAATCACCGCCTGCACCGGGATTCCCACTGTTGCCACCATTCGTATCTGCCACATTGCCGCCAAACAACTCTATGCTCGCAGAGCCAAGCATTTCCTTGAACGCACTTCCCGGAGTAAAGACTATCTTTCTCCTAATAATAGTATTGGCATTCACGTCTTCTAAATTGTCTTGGCTTTCCGCATTAATAGCAGGACGGAATGAACCGAACTCTCCTAGCTTCACAGAAAATCCCTCTTCTACAAAGGATACCATCGTATCCTGCACTCCTTTCAGTACTACATCCACCATAGCACGATGAATACCCGTTCGCTGATTTACCTCGTCACACAGCTTACTATAGCTGATACTTCCAACTAATACGTTTGCTGCAACGTACTTTTCCACTTTATTTTCTTTGTCGAAGCATAAAGTGATCTGCTTCTTTTTATAGCGTATAGCCATACTTTTCTAAAATTTAATTTAATAATAATAGGAAGCCACTCTATTGACTTCACAACAAAGGTATCAGTATCATTTGAGATTTCCTAACGGGGAAATTATGGAAAAAGACTGTTTTATTCTTAGTTTATTTACAACTATAAAGTGCAGCACGTAAAAAGTAAATTCAAGTCAATAAAACAATATATACAATTGATAACTAATATATTAAATTAAAAATTTAAAAGAAAATAGGCGACAATAAAAAATTAGACGGCCTACTAAGGATTTGAAGCTTTCAAAAACGCGGAAAGTAAGAAAATTAAGAATGAGAAAAATAAAAAATGTAGAAACAGAGAATTTTCACTTTTAAGAATCATTAACCAACCATTCCAAATAAGCAAACAAAAAGAGCGTTTTGATAGTTATATTCCCTATCAAAACGCCCCTTATATTCATGTTCGACTTTCGTCGTCTCTTATCTATTACAGGATACCTTTCACAGTCTCCATCATACCTTTTTCCTGAATTGAATCCAAATCCGCTTTCACTGCTTCTGTCAGTCCCGGAATCTTATTAAGATCTTCACCCCAAATAAATTCTGCACTTAAGACGCCTTCTGCAACCTTCTTTGTACAGCCAGTAGCCCAAAGATCTTTCAGCAAGTTCATGATTTCAGGAGCATCGTTCGGTACAATTTCAGTACCGTCGGCGCGTACACCACCTTTATAATAAGTTATGATAGCAGCCAAACCAAGTACTAATCCCTTAGGAAGTTCACCTTTACGTTCCAGATAAGTTTTCAATCCCGGAAGATCACGAGTTTCATATTTCGGGAATGAGTTCAGCATAATGCTTGTAACTGCATGGTCTACGAACGGATTATTGAAACGTTCCAATACGTCGTTAGCAAATTTCTCCAATTCATCTTTCGGCAAATTCAATGTTTCCATCAGTTCGTCAAACATCACTTTATGGATATATTTGCCAATCACTTCATGCTGACAAGCATCACGAACGATATTCACACCGGAAAGGTAAGCTACCGGAGAAAGAACCGTATGAGGGCCATTCAACAGAGTAACTTTACGTTCATGGTAAGGAGCTTCCGAAGGAACGAACAATACATTCAAACCTGCCTTGTCAGCCGGGAATTCTTTAGCCACTTCCTGCGGAGCTTCGATTACCCACAGATGGAAAATTTCAGCCTGAACAACCAAGTTATCATCATATTGCAATTTTTCTTTGATAGCAGCAATATCCTTGCGCGGGAATCCCGGAACGATACGGTCTACCAATGTAGCATACACACCACAAGCTTCCTCAAACCAAATCTTGAATTCATTACCCAAATTCCACAAATCAATATACTGATAAATAGTTTCTTTCAGTTTGTGACCATTCAGGAAAATAAGTTCGCATGGGAAGATTATCAGACCTTTAGTTTTGTCACCATTGAATGTTTTGAAACGGTGATACAGCAACTGAGTCAACTTGCCCGGATAAGAAGAAGCAGGGGCATCTTCAAGCTTGCAAGTCGGGTCAAAAGCGATACCGGCTTCCGTAGTATTCGAAATAACGAAACGCATTTCCGGTTGCTCTGCCAGCTTCATGAACTCGTCATTTTGAGAATAAGGATTTAATGCACGACTAATTACATCAATCATCGTCAGGCTGTTAACCACTTCCCCTTTATCCAATCCCTGGAGATTGACATGGTAAAGGTCATCCTGTGCATTCAGCATGTCGACCATACCTTTATCAATCGGTTGAACCACTACCACACTACTGTTAAAGTCTGTTTTCTGGTTCATGTTATAAATAATCCAATCTACGAATGCGCGTAAGAAATTACCTTCACCAAATTGGATAATACGCTCCGGACGTTGTGTTTTAGGAGCAGTTTCTTTGTTTAATGCTTTCATGTTAGTTGTAATTTATAAAGTTGATATTATACAAATTCAAAATAAAAATCAATATTCTCTTTAATCAATATGTCGATAGGCATATACTTTACGGAATCGACTGTCTTTTTAAATACTACGTGGTCACACAAGGCTTTCACCCCGCAATATCCTTGCAATCCGGGACGCTGCCCTATCAGATAATGCACATCACCCGATTTCAAAAGATCTACATTTGCTTTCAAAAGGTCATATCCTATCAACCCCTTCATACTACGTCCTGTGTGACGAAGATACTCCCCTAACTGATAGACTCTGGAATTAAAGACAACGCCGAGCACAGCTTTCGGATGCGCTTGAAAGAATTCATCCAATGTCTGCTGATTGTTTTCCTGGTTGGATTTATTGAGCACCACTTCATGAATCGTCAGATTGTTGTACTCTTCAGTTATATAACTCATAAAACCTTTCAAACGGCGTTGCATCTGTATTTCAGCAGGATTATCCTTATTATTGCTCAAAAACAGAACCAACTCCTGTCCTTCTCCTACCGAATAATTGCGCATCAATATTTTAGCCGCAATATATCCACTTTTATACGAATCCTGTCCGATATATGTCAATGCATCCACCTCTTCCATATTAAAGTCGACAAAAGCATAAGCTATCTTATTCTCTTGTAGATAGGCTGTCAATGACAACGTTTCTTCCCGGAAATTCGGAGCAATCAAAACGGCGTCTACACTACTGTCCTTAATAGCACAACAAGCCTCTCGATAACTTTCCTCATCACCATGATGATAGCACAGATAATTCACACTCACATTGAAAGGACGCAACTCCTGCCGCGCACGTTCAATACCACCCACTACCGAATGCCAATAATCATGTTCTATATAATAAGGAATCAAACAAATGAAAGAATATTTCTTTTTAGCAGCCAATCCGATGGCAAATACGTTCGGTTGATAATGAATCTCATCCAGCACCTTTTGTACTTTAGCTTTACTCTTAGGAGACACGTCGCCGCGATTGTGCAATACCCTGTCAACTGTTCCGGCGGAAACACCGGCCATGCGGGCTATGTCTTTAATGGTATAGTTCTGGTCCTCCATAGTGCTAAAACTTAAATATTATAAATAATCGCTGCAAATATACGAATTATTTTGTTACTCCAAGTAAATTTTCTATTTTTGTGTTCGATAACGGTTAATAAAACTAAAACGAGATTTACACCTATTAGCTTTAAAATCAATACTATATAGGTATAAATACAGAAAGTAATAATTTTATATACTTAAAACACAGTAATAATGAAGAACTTCATGGACGAAAACTTCTTGTTGCAGACAGAAACTGCGCAAAAGTTGTATCACGAGCATGCGGCTAAGATGCCAATCATCGACTATCACTGTCACTTAATCCCACAAATGGTAGCTGACGACTACAAGTTTAAATCACTGACTGAGATCTGGTTGGGTGGTGACCACTACAAATGGCGCGCAATGCGTACCAATGGCGTAGACGAACGTTTCTGTACAGGAAAAGATACCACAGACTGGGAAAAGTTCGAGAAGTGGGCTGAAACCGTCCCTTATACATTCCGTAACCCGTTGTATCACTGGACTCACCTTGAGCTGAAAACAGCATTCGGCATCAATAAGATATTGAATCCGCAAACTGCACGCGAGATTTACGATGAATGTAACGAGAAACTTGCTCTGCCTGAATACTCGGCTCGTGGAATGATGCGCCGCTATCATGTAGAAACCGTTTGTACTACAGACGACCCGATTGATTCATTGGAATACCACATCAAAACACGCGAAAGCGGATTTGAAATCAAAATGTTGCCAACTTGGCGTCCTGATAAGGCTATGGCGGTAGAAGTCCCTGCTGATTTCCGTAGTTATGTAGAAAAGCTGGCAGAAGTTAGCGGTGTCACTATCTCCAATTTTGATGATATGATCGCCGCTTTGCGCAAACGTCACGACTTCTTCGCAGAACAAGGTTGCCGTTTGTCTGACCATGGTATTGAAGAATTCTACGCAGAAGATTACACTGATGCTGAAATCAAGGCCATATTCAATAAGGTATATGGCGGTACAGAATTGACTAAAGAAGAAATTCTGAAATTCAAATCAGCTATGCTCGTGATTTTCGGGGAAATGGATTGGGAAAAAGGGTGGACGCAGCAGTTCCACTATGGCGCTATCCGCAACAACAACACCAAGATGTTCAAATTGCTGGGCGCTGACACCGGATTCGACTCTATCGGTGAATTTACTACAGCCAAAGCAATGGCTAAATTCCTTGATCGCCTGAACACCAATGGTAAATTGACTAAAACAATCCTCTATAACCTGAACCCATGCGCAAACGAAGTGATTGCAACTATGTTGGGCAACTTCCAGGATGGTTCTATCCCGGGAAAAATTCAGTTTGGTTCCGGATGGTGGTTCCTTGATCAAAAGGATGGTATGGAAAAACAAATGAACGCCTTGTCTGTGCTTGGTCTTCTAAGCCGTTTCGTAGGTATGCTGACAGACTCTCGTTCCTTCTTATCCTACCCGCGTCATGAATATTTCCGCCGTACATTATGCAACTTGGTAGGACGCGACGTAGAGAACGGAGAAATCCCAGCATCTGAAATGAAACGCGTAAACCAAATGATTGAAGATATCAGCTACAACAATGCTAAGAACTTCTTCAAGTTCTAACGGATAGTAGTTACACTATAAAAAATACCGCTACCAAAGTCGAATATGCTTTGAGTAGCGGTATTTTTTATGTTCTACTATTACCTTTCATCCCATTCCACAACCCAGGGCTTATCTTATGCATTAACAGTAGATTCACAACACGAACCACAACGCTGACAAATCCCCAAAGCAATGTTTCATTCAGCGTATAATATCTTTGACCTGAATAAATACCCAAATACAATATGGTAAACATAATACCAACGTAACAATAACAGGTATGTACTTTCTACTGCCCTTTTTTAGGCTCAGTTGTAATTCTTGGGGGATTAAGTTTTGTTAATTCCGTTCATGCATATA
>ERZ780168.1782-NODE-1782-length-20804-cov-4.637332_pt1 | contig 20804 bp, 20 predicted proteins | sample MGYA00510981_ERZ780168 | MGnify/ENA primary metagenome ERZ780168 (study PRJEB29588, sample SAMEA2158769) | human gut metagenome | biome: human gut; feature: human-associated habitat; material: faeces | place: Denmark | collected 2008/2010 ...
CAAGTGCAAGGCGCAGCTGCCACTGTGTTCTTGACGACTGAAAATCCACTTCTTTAAATAAGTCTTTAAACGTTCTTTTAAAGGTCCGTTTTCTGTGATTGCGGTAATAGACCGCCATTGTCAGAGCCGCGCCTGCCGCAATCGCCACAAGACGGTATAAATAAGCTTCACCGGTCACATCATATCCGTATAACAAAAGATAGCCGAGTACCAGTGTCGCATGATTAAACATTAAAACATTATGACAGCTAAGAATCATAATCGCCATAATGCAGACAATATGTATCATACACTCCGCCACAAGTCCGCAGGCGTTGGCAAGCCGCGGTCCTGCTGCCAGAATGGCAAAAATCACTGCAAATGCCCACATGGTATCCTTATTTTTAATTCCTAAATCCGCATACCTAAACGACAATACGCACAAAAGCATAACAACACCTACGATATTGTTATCTTCTCCGAAAACTGCGCCGAATGCCATTACAAATGCGGTGCAGAACGCCACGGTCAATAGGATTTTAAACAGATATACGGCAATATGCCGATACTTTTCTTTTTTACTCTTTGATGCTTTAATCAGTGCCTTTGAACCTGCCTGATTTAATTGTAATTCCTGATAAAATGTCATAAATTCTCCCTTATCCGATTTTTTTATCCGGCATTTACTGCCTAATTTCAAATATCGAGGAAAAATTATAGCACCCACTCTTTTTCAGTGTCAAATTATCATTTTATAAACTAATTATAAAAACGAAGCTGCTTTTCTACAAGTTTTTCGCCCTCATAGACCAGTTTTAAGGTAAAGAACCGCTGTTCGCCTTCTAAGAGCAGCTTTAAAAAGACGGCATCGCCCTCCCATGTCGGCAGCTTTAAAATCTCTGTTTTATCAATCCACGCAAGCTCGCCCTCGTCACACGGACAGATTTCACCTTCAAAGCCGTCTGCCGTAAACAGACACATCTGCTCCGGTTCACACGCATCACTAACGAAGGTTATCAGCCCGCGGAAACGAAAGCGTGTCAGTGTCAGCCCTGTTTCTTCTTTTACTTCTCTTAACAGGCAGTCTTCCGGACTTTCTGCGCCTTCCCCATGACCGCCGACACCAATCCACTTATCCTTATTGATGTCTTTTTTCTTCTTGGTGCGATGCAGCATCAGATACTGTCCGTCTTTTTCAATATAACACAGCGTTGTCATTTTCATGTTTTTTAATTCTCCTTTATATGGAAATTTTTTCCACGAATCCGTACTTTTATGCTACAATATCCTGTGCAAAATGTGAAGTTTTATTTCACTGAATTTTATTTTAGGAGAACATCATGAATACACAAAAAAATTTTCTTAGCAGACCTGCCGTCGTACTGTTTGGCGCATTAATCTGCTGTGCCTTATGGGGCAGTGCATTTCCCTGTATTAAAATCGGCTACAAAATGATGCACATTGCATCTTCCGACACGGCAAGCCAGATTTTATATGCCGGATGCCGTTTTACGCTTGCCGGAATCCTCGCAGTTGTTCTTGGCAGTCTGACACAGCGGCAGTTTCTGCTTCCGACAAAAGCCTCCCTGCCGCACATTTTGGAACTGAGCCTGTTACAGACCATTTTACAATACCTGTTTTTTTATATCGGACTGGCACATACGACGGGTGTTAAGGCTTCGATTATTGAAGCCGTCAGCACGTTTGTTGCCATTTTCGTTGCCGGATTTTTATTTCATCAGGAAAAGGTTACGGCACGGAAAATGCTTGGCTGTCTTGTCGGTTTTGCCGGTGTTGTGCTTGTCAACGTTGCCGGAAACGGGATGGACCTGCATTTTACTGTAAACGGAGACGGTGCAATTCTTTTATCAACCGTTGCATACGCTTTTTCATCGGTATTTATGAAACGCTTTTCCGTTCAGGACAATCCTGTAATATTAAGCGGTTATCAGTTTATTTTAGGCGGCATTGTCATGGCTGTGTGCGGCTTCTTTATGGGTGGACACCTCTCCGGATTTACCCTGCCTGCGTTTGCCATGCTTTTTTACCTTGCCGTTATTTCCGCTGTTGCGTACTCTTTATGGGGGCTGCTGTTAAAATACAATCCGATTTCCAAGGTTGCGGTATTTGGCTTTATGAATCCGGTTATCGGCGTGCTTTTATCCGCTGTCCTGCTTAACGAAAAGGATTCACTGGGCTTTAGCAGCATTGCCGCACTGGTTCTTGTATGTATCGGCATTTATATTGTCAATAAAGCGCCGAAGGAATCCGCATAACTTGTAAATAAATGTATCACTGGTCAGCCTTTTTTTAATCTGACCGGTGTCTGCCCTTTCCATAATTCAACCGCAATTTCCACGGCACATATTCCTGCCGGAAGGACGTATAATACCGCAAGCGGAATCAATATATTTTCTATTGAAAAAGTATGCAATGCCACAATCGCAAAAAATGTCTGTCCGGCTGCCGCAATCACCGCAATTCTCCCACAGATTTTTAATGTCTTTTTCGCTTTAAAAATCGCTGTCTGTACTGACGAAACCGGTAAATTCTGCAGTATTTCACCGAGATTTCTGTTTCTTTTACTGCCTTTATACGATGTAAACATCTGGCTGTAAAAACTAAAACCCAGCAAATATATCATTGTATAAATCCCATACGTCTTTATGCTTTCATGAATGGACACCCACTCTGCCTGATAAGGAAACAGCCAGCCGATAATGCCACAAAAAAACATCATATATGCCGCAAATTTGCACCCGAAATAATCGGGATACCATGTTTTTTCTTTCGCAAAAAATTTTTCCAAACACTGCTGTTGTCTGTCGTCTGTTATTCGATACATAACGCCTCCTGTTCCCGGTCATCCTGCCGTAAAATCCCGTCAATGCTCTCTGTCCACCCGCTAAACTGTCCGTTTTCCATAAATGCACTGTAATCCGTATTTCTTTCAAGCTCCGAAGTGATGTGGCTTGTCAGCAGTACGCCGCAGCTTTCGTCCACCCCCAGCCTACGCATACAATCAAAAAACTGAAGCCGGAATACTGCGTCCATTCCTGCCGTTGCCTCATCAATCAGATATAAAACCGGCTGATGGGCAATGGCAAATGCCAGCTGGCATTTTAACTTTTCACCTCTTGACATTGCTCCATACTGCTTTGAAACCGGCACGTCAAATGCCTGCATCTGCTTGCAAAACCGTTCTATCTGGAAATCCTCATAAAAAACGCCCAACGCTTCTGCATTTTGCATTGCCGTACATTTTTCAAAAAATACGTTGTCCTCGGATACATATCCGATTTTACGGCATGCCGCCGCATAATTTTCCTTTACCGGGATTCCATCCACGTAAATTGCACCTTTATACCGGGACTGCTCATGCAGAATTGTCTTGATAAGCGTTGACTTTCCGGCGCCGTTTCTGCCCGTTAATCCGTAAATGTAACCGGACTTCATCGTAAAATTCACATTTTGAATCGGGAATTTCCTGCCCCTTCCCGTCACCTGTTCAAACCGCAATATTTCTTTTTCCAAGCTCTTTTCCTCCTCTTTTTTTGTATTCGCCACAATCTAATAAATCGCAGATACCTGATGCCGCCTGCCCCCACTGCACAGACATTTTCTAATCTGTAATCTACTGTTCGTATAATGCCTGCACCATTTCCACAAAATCTTCTTTGGCAAGCCCTGCCTGTTTTGCTTCCTCTATCACTTCATTTAAGCGTTTTTCCAACAGCACCAGCTGTTTTTCTTTTAAGTAATCCGCATTATATTCACAGACATAAAAACCCTTTCCTGCCACCGAGCGCACCAGCCCCTCTTTTTCCAGCTCCTCATACGCTCTTTTGGTTGTAATGACACTGACACCCAGATCCGCCGCCAATGCGCGGATGGACGGCAGTGCTTCCCCTGCTTTTAGTTCGCCTGTTACAACTGCATTTTTGAGCTGATTGACAATCTGCTCATAAATAGCCAGTGTCCCCTGCGGAAGTATTGTTATTTTCATACGCGCCTCATTTCTACTACAATATATTTATGATATCAGGGTCAAAAGGTCTAAACCCACATGAGCTTGCTCATAGGTGGGGACTTTTGTCCCCAACATCTTTTTATGGTGAATCTCCCTAAACAGCTCTGCCGCTGACATCTATACCGGTTTTATAAAATACTGCTGACCGGATATGGCTTTTTACCCGTCTGGCATACCATATAAAAAGCGGTAATTGTACCAAGCCTATGAAAACGGTAACGAATACTGCATAAACAATCTGTATATTTTCTTTATCTAAAGCATTTTCAAAATATACGGCATTTAATATCAGCACCACAGGAATCATGATATTTTTATAAATCAGCTCCTTTGTCCTGCTATCCGTCTTTTCCGGTTCTGACGGAATAAAAATGCTGATGATAAAATCATTCCATAAAATAAGAAGATACCAGTACAGTGCGCCCCGCGTCATAAACGCCGCCAGAACCGTGCCTGCCACGCACACCGTCATATGCAGTCCCACCCTGAAACGGTATTTTCCGATAATCAGCCTTTCCCGCTCCTGACTGCCCAGCGGACACAGATACATCTGCTTTGACAGTGCTATCGGATGCAGGGTATAGGAAATAAAGCTAAAAACCGTTGGAAAAATAACCGCTGCCGCCAGTATTATTTTCCCCGTGACAGATGTCGTGTCAGTCCCTGCCGCATTTCCAAAAACCAGACTCCAGTTCCAGTAAATGACAAAATAAAGCAGCGGAAGCTCTGCTCCATACATATTTTTTATGTACCGCAAATCAAATTCCTGCCAGTATTCAGTGAATAACTTTTTCATGATTTCTCCTTTCCGCAGTCTTTGTCTTACTCAAAAAATACATAAATTCTTCTACGGTCGGCGGTACTGCTGTCAGTTCTGTATCATAGTGCTGATAACCGTGATGTCTGACGAGCGCCTTTGCCCCGTATTTTTTCTGTTCCATGGCAATGATATCTTCCCGGTCAAGCAGCTTGATTTTGTACGCTTCTCCCGACACGATACGGTACTGTTCCCGGAAATCTTCCATCTGTCCTGCGAAAATGCTTCTGCCGTCTTCCATATAAATCAAGTAATCTGCAAGGCGGTCGATATCTTCCATTAAATGCGTTGCCAGTACAACACTTTTCTGTCCGTCTGCAATAAACTCCTGTAACAATTTCAAAAAATCTTTGCGGAAATCCACATCAAAGTTGGCTGTCGGCTCATCTAAAATCAGCAGCTTCGGATTACATGATAATGCAAATGCAAACTGATATTTTAATTTTTCCCCTTTGGACAGCTTTCCAAATTTTCTGTTCTTTTCCAGTCCGAATTGCTTTAAATATGATAAAAGCTGTTCTTTTTGATACCCGGAATAATATGTCCCGAAATAGTCCCCGTTTTTCTCAAGGTTGAGATGTTTCATCATCAAATCTTCATTTAAAACAACGCCTAAGCTGTCGTGAATCTGCTTTTCCTGTGTATCGTACCTGCTGTCAAATATCATCACCGCTCCGCTGTCAGGCTGATACAGCCCCGAAAGCAGATGTAACAGTGTTGTTTTTCCTGCACCGTTTCTGCCCGCAATTCCGCAGATATAGCCCGCAGGCAGACTAAAGCTGATGTCTTTGAGTTCAAATATGCCAAGCTTTTTTGATACCTTATCCAGTTGAATCATCTTCCCCACTCCCTCCATTTTTGCGCCATCTGTATATACACATATATACAGTATATATACACATTTGTCAATATGTAATTTTATTTTGTGTGGGATTTCGGCTCTTTTAAATTTGAACAAGGTATGCTATGATGTTTTGAGTGCATATTTAAACATTTATACATCTTACTATAAAATAAAATGAACAGGAGAAATACTATGCTTGTATATGATTCAACCAGTACATCCAATACGACTTCCGCCTTTGAATGTACTTATACAACTTTTCAGTCCAATCACTCCACAGCCACACCGGAGCATCCGATTCTGGTTTTAGATAATTCTTCTCACCCATGGGAACAGGATTCTGCCGGTATTTTTGCAAATCCATATAAAAAGACCGCCTTTGAATTCCAGCTTGATGACGGAGTGGAACTCAGCAATATTTTACAGATTGACTCCCGTTTTACAAGCCTGATTAAGTGGCTTGGCGAAAACCGCATTAAGGTCAAGCTGACCGGTAAAAACCGCAGTGACGGCTATGCCGTATATAAAATCCGCGAAGTGGCTTTCAGCAACAGTCAGAAACTTTCTTCCGAAGACGGATTTTTACAGTTTATGATTGAGCGTCTGCTGGAAAGTGATGCGATTGCCGAGGAAACCTCCGATGAAGATTTAGATGAATCCGCAGATGATATGAAGCTGACAAGCATCACAAGCATTTCCGACTTTTTAAACTGTGCCGGTAAGACGCTTCCTGAAAATATCCGTCTGTGGGCACGCCGCAACTTAGTCGTTGCACGCTCCAACGAGGTTACGCCGGAAGAAAAACGTCACGCACAGCGTGCTTTATCCATTATGTTAAATATTAAATGGAAAAGCAATTATTTTGAATCCATTGACCCTGTAGAAGCCCGCCGGATTCTTGATGAAGAATTATTTGGCATGGAACGTGTAAAACAGCGGATTATCGAAACCGTGATCCAGATTAACCGTACACACACCCTGCCGGCATACGGCATTTTGCTGGTCGGACCTGCCGGAACCGGTAAATCCCAGATTGCCTATCTGGTTGCCAAAATTTTAAAACTGCCGTGGACAACGCTCGATATGAGTTCCATTAACGATGCCGAACAGCTGACCGGCAGTTCAAGAATTTATTCCAATGCAAAGCCGGGTATTATTATGGAAGCTTTCAATATGGCAGGTGAAAATAATCTTGTCTTTATCATTAACGAGCTGGACAAGGCAACAGCCGGAAACGGCAATGGCAATCCTGCCGATGTGTTACTGACACTGCTGGATAACTTAGGATTTACAGATAACTATATGGAATGTCTGATTCCGACTTCCGGCGTTTATCCGATTGCTACAGCGAATGACAAGGAAAAAATCAGTGCGCCGCTGTTATCCCGTTTTGCCGTTATTGATATTCCGGATTACACAAGGGAAGAAAAGAAGACAATTTTTGTGAAATATTCTCTCCCGAAGGTTTTAAAACGTATCGGTCTGCATGAAAATGAATGTGTTGTTTTGGATGACGGACTGGATGCTGTCCTTGATATTTTTAAAGATACTACCGGTATCCGTGATTTAGAGCAGGCTGCCGAACACCTCGCCGCCCACGCGCTCTACATGATTGAGGCCGAGCATCAGACACAGGTTGTCTATAATGCGGAAATGGTACAGGAGTTGTTCCACTAAGCTCTACCGTGTGAACAGGCTTCTGTAGATTATTCAAATGCCCCAGACAAGGGGACAGCTCAACGTGTTACTTAACTTTGCTGTCCCCTTGTCTGGGGCGTTGTTTCTACTCTTCCAGCCATTCCCTCGGCACATCATAATTTTTTTGTATAAACCATATTTCCACCGGCTGTTCAGGCGGGTTATGCCGGTTCTTCTGCTTCAGCGCGGATTATGATGATATCGCCCTGTTTTAACAACGTATCTTTTTGCGGGAGGATTGATAAGTCTTCTCTTAAAATCAAGAAAATGGTCAGCTGCTCCTGTTCTTCCACTTCTTCAATTGATTTCCCTGCATAGCGTTTGTCTACAAATATTTCAGCAATCTGCTTGATGTCCGCGTTTTTGAGATTGGACAGACTGCTTTTGCGCTGATACTGTTCTACAAAACCTGCACTGATAATACCGGTTGGAATTGCAACTGCACCGACTCCCAGATACGCGATACAGATTGCCATCACACGCCCCAGTGTCGTTACCGGATAAATGTCGCCGTAACCGACTGTTAAAAGTGTTGACATACTCCACCAGACTCCGCTGAACGCATTGCGAAAAACGTCCGGCTGTGTGTCATGCTCAACACTATACATACACAGACTGCTGGCAAGCATAAGTATCAGTACAATAAATACCGAAGAAATAATCTGGTTGCGTTTTTCATAAAGAACCGTTGTGATGACATTAAACGAGTCATATTTTGCATTTAACCGGAACAGGTGGAAAACTGCCGATATTGGGATATAAGTACTCTGCCGTCCAGATTCGCAGGACATATTCCACACAGAAAATGCCCAGTGTCACATATTCTATCGCTTTTAATCCCATTGTTATCCGTGACAATTCATCAAACGTCTGTGCAAATGTCACCAGAATATTTAAAACAATCGTAATTGTTATAAATATATCAAATGCCCTGCTGATGCGGTTACTTTTATCACCAATCTGAATAATGTTAAATATCTTTTTCTTTAACGAACAATCTTTATCCAATGACTCTGATTCCTCCATATCTGCGTATTTTTAAAACATGGCACGAATCCGCTCCAAATACGGCTTCCATTGCATTTTTATAATCCAAAACCGCAGCCTCTTTTACAAATGCCTGTATCGTTCCCGCAAAACCGCCGCCATGCACACGGCATACGCCCTTATCCGCAAGCGTCCGTTCACTCACTGCCAGCGCAATGGCAACCGGCTCATTGACCGTATCATGACTGACATATACATTTTGCAGATATTTATAAGACGAATCGCCCGACTCTTTTACCAGTTTTAAAAAACGGTTCCAGTCACCGGCGCGAAGGGCATTAACTTCCTTTACAACCCGTTCATCTTCTGCAAAAAAATGTATGGCGCGCAGTACTGCACGGTCGCCTGATTCTTTGCACAAAACCGGAAGTGCCGCATAAAAATCTTTTTCTTCAACCTCACGCAGTACATTTTTTCCAAAATGTGCTGCAATCTGCTTCATTTCTACGGGAATCTGTGCATATTCGTGTGTCAGTCCTGCATGCGACCCTTTCGTATCCACAATACACAGTGTCAATCCTGCTTTTTCAAAATCCGCATCAATTTTTTCTACCTGCGGTTTTTCTTCATTTTCAAAATCAATATAAACCATGCCGCCGATGGCACATGCCATCTGATCCATCAGTCCGCTTGGCTTGCCAAAATACACATTTTCCGCATATCTGCCGGTCTGTGCAATGGTTACTGCCGGAATTTCCGCATGATTGTACAGTCCCGATACAACCGTGCCAATCAGTGTTTCAAATGTTGCCGATGAAGACAGCCCCGAACCGGAAAGCACATCACTTGTAATATATGCGCAAAATCCACCCATTTTATATCCCTGCTGTTTCAAGCCTGCAAGCACGCCGCGGATCAATCCTTTAGTTGTTCCCTCCTCGCGCGTTTTCTTATCCAGTTCGTCCAGCCGAATTTCACACAACTTGTATCCTTCTGACTGTATCCGCACCAACGGCTCATCCACCCTGCCTGCAACTGCAATGGCATCCAGACTTACAGATGCCGCAAGCACTCTGCCATGCTGGTGGTCTGTATGATTGCCGCCCACTTCACTTCTGCCCGGTGCACTATAGATTTCAACCGACATTTCGCCAAAAATTTCACAATAAGATGCCACTGCTTTTACATAACGTTTTTTCTGCTGCTGTATCTTTTGGTTATCCATATAAAGCTTTTTTAATGCTTCGTCCCATTTTCCTGACAGAATTTCTGCTGTCAGTTTTTTACCTGTCCTCATACCCTTCTCCATTTCTGCTGTTTTTTTTCATGCTTTTATTTTAATTCTGCATACGGTCATTCTGTATTTCCTATAATTCGCTTTCATTGGCTTCTTCCATCTCAATCTGTTCTTCACCGGCACCTTCCTGAAAACGCACCCGTAGTACCGCCTGCGCCCGGTTGACCGATACAAAGGACTGTTTTCCCTTTGCCTTTGCTTCTTCTGAGAAAATGGAAAGCAGTTCCTGCAGCACTTCTTTGGTGAGATACCCTCCCCGCCAGTGAAATAACAAAATTTTTCCCTTTTTCACTGCCTGACGCGTCCGGTTTCTGACTTCATCCATTGTTGTCCACGACAGCTTCTTTTCCTTATAATAAAAATGGTCGCCGTCCGGGCAGGCAGGAACCTTCCAGATGACCGGTTCATGGTCCCTTGCAATCTGCTTGTCCGACAGATTCACATAATCATACCGGATTGTATCGTCTTTGGAGAGCGTATTGTCAAACGTTGCATCCACATGATAATACTGCCCACCGATTTTAATAACATTCCACGCATGACGGTACTTGATTCCCTTTTCGTGATTGGCCTCCGACAGCGCAATAATACACCAGATTCCAAGCTCATCACAAAGGATTTTAACGGCTTTTGCCATGCCCTCACAGACGGCAACACCATTTCCCAATGCCCCGATAATCTCGTGGGAATACTCTTTTTTTAATTTGTCATACCGCACATTTTGTACGATAAAATCATGGATAAACAGCTCTTTCCCCTTTTCATCCAGTCCCTGCGCCTGTCTTGCAAGCTTTTTGACACGCGCCTGCATTGCCTGACGGTGTTCCCTGATTTTGTCTTTTTGAAATAAATACTCCGGGATAAATTCAACTGCCGTAGAATCCGGATAATACCGGTACGAAAAACGCACGGAATAAAAAATTTCCGGGCAGTCCATACGCACCATAAAATAAATGTCAGATAATTCCTTTTTATCAAGCATTGGCACTGCAAAAGAGTCCTGCTGGTTTAACAGCCCTTCTTTCATGGCATAATACGCTTTCTGCTGTTCTTTATTTAATTGTTCATAATAGTAATTGGATGCTTTACTCATTGTTTACTCTGCTGATTTCCTTTTCCATATTTTTAAATGTCTGAATTTATTATAATATAAGCAAAGTGTTTACACCACACAAGACTGAAAATTTCACATCAAAAAACCGGCAGTCCAAAGCCCGATTTTCTTATCAGCTTTTCACTGCCGGTATTTTTATGTATTGTACTAATATATTTTATTCACATATTCGTACCGATATATTTTGATTTAACGTTTTCCGCTTACAGCATTGCGCCGAAATCTGTTACGATAATCTGACCTGTAATGGCTCTGGCTTCATCACTTGCAAAGAATAAAACTACATTTGCAACATCTTCTGCCGTACAAGACTGTGCCTTAATATCGCTGTGTGTCATCATTGCACCAATCATATCCGGGTCTAATGCCTTCGGATCTGTTCCCATGGTCATCGGTGTAATAATGTTGCCCGGACAAATGGCATTACAACGGATTCCGTCTTTCTGGAAACGCAGTGCCGTATGCTTTGTCAGACCGATAACTGCCGCCTTAGACGCTACATAAGCCGCACCGCCGCAGCCTTTTTCACCGGCTACCGATGCCACATTGACAATCGCAACGCCCGCCGTCATTCTCTTAGATGCCGCTCTCATGCAGCGCATTGTGCCTTTTTCATTGGTTTCGATAATTCTGTCCATATCTTCATCTAAGAACTTATCAATTGGCTTTAATCCCTGCTCCAGAATACCGGCATTGTTGACAAGAATATCTATCTTTCCGTACTTGTCCATAACCTTCTGCATCAACATTTCAGGGTCCTCCGGCTTGGAAATATCTGTTGAAACGGCATATACTTCACCGCCTGCAGCAGTAATCTCATCTGCCACTTCTTTTAATGCTGCTTCCCTGCGTGCCGTAATCACAACGGTTGCTCCTTCTGCCGCAAACAGCTTCGCCGTTGCCGCACCTACACCTGAATTACCGCCTGTAATCACCGCAATTTTTCCTTTTAAACGATTCATTGAAAGTTCCTCCTTATTTTTTTGATTTTTACTGTATTTTGTGCATTTTGTATCATTTTTCTCGAAAGCACGCACAATATTTATTACAATTATACATCATATGAACAAAAATGTAAACAATAAAGTTTATTTTCAATGAATTGTATGATTATTTATTCTGACAAGACAACCGTGATATAGTCGTGTGATACTTCTTTTAAAAAGGTATTAAAGATGTCTGATGTTTTTAAACGCAGACTGGACGTATTCACACATGGGTGACACCCCACATATTCTGCATTCAGCACATCTTCATCGACCAGAAGCTGTACCTGATGCTCTTTGTCATTCATCAGTCCGAGGACACTCACCGAACCCGGAAGAATATCTAAATATTCTTCCATTTTTTCAGCCGGTGCAAAGGAAAGTCTTGCACTGTGAATCTGTGATGAAATCTCTTTTGTTTTAAATTTTTTATCACCGCGGATCATCAGCAGATAAAATTTCGTTTTCTGTGTGTTGCATAAAAATAAATTTTTACAGATAACCGCCGGTGCAAGAAATTTATCAATTTCTTCGCAGGCTTCCATCGTTTCTGCCGCCTCATGGTCAACCCGCTCATAGGCAATACCTAATCTGTCCAATAATTCATATACCCGTTTTTCTTTATCCTGCCGCCCGGTCATATCCGCCGGTCTGCCCTGATATAACTGCATTTTCATTTTTCCTTTCCTGTTCCGGTGCTATATCGTTTTGTACTCCGGCTTAAAATCCATATTGATTTCTGCAATTTCACGCTTGCCATTGATGTAATCCGCATACATATCCCACAAATCAATCTCACAGTCCTGCAAGCCGCAAATCCTGCTGATTTGTTCTATCGGTATGACGGTATTATCCGTCATTACCAGCGTGCGGTTATATTTATCAATTTTTCTGACCGTTCCGGCGCAGTCTACATACGCGCCACCGGATTTTTGGGAATCCGGCACAAAATACGTGACGGTTATTTCCTGTTCTGCTCCTATATTTTCTGCAATTATTTTTAACTGTCCGTTTATCTTTTCAATGACATCTTCACTTAAAATTTGCTTATCGTCCGTCAGTCGCGCCGTTTCTTTTATCGCCGCTTCATGCCCGGTGAGTGCCGCAAACGGCGAAAACTGTGCTGCACGGTCATGCAGGGACATCCTCGGATGATTTTTGGATGTCGGATGTGGCAGATTAAGGATGTCGTCGTATTGATGTTGATTCTGATAATCCATTCTGATCACTGCTTTCTTTTTATTTTAAGGACAACAACCTGACATCTGACGTATAATCCGCTCTGAATTAACAGGATTCTATGCTTTACGCTTTATGCCCGCCTATCTGTTCGTTTCTGTCTTTCGCCGTTGCACCTTCCTCAAGATTCATGCCTTTTAATATGGCATTTTTTCCAAACTTCTTTTTGATGTCAATCATTGCTTTCTGCATCCGTTTTTCACGCTCTAAATCTGCATTTTCCGCTGCCTGCTGTTCCTGTTGCACACTATAATCCGTAAAAAGGTCTAGCTGTTCATATTTCGGTGTCTGTTCTGCACGGCTTTCCTCGACCAGATGATTGGCGGTCACGGTGATTCTTTTAATCAGAAGCTTCGGATGGACAATTTTATCATATAACTGCATGACTGCATCGGTTATCAAATGTGTGGACGACGTCTGCCTTTTTAAATTGGCAGTCCCATGTGCGTGTTTCGGCACTTTCCGCCCGTAACGGTCAACAGTAATCTCTCCGTAATACTGCCGCCTTCTGTCCGCATCGGTAAGGTTTTCTATATCATAACCGATTGTCAGCACAATCTGGTCTGTTACTAGTCCCTTTTCCACCAGATCCAGCACCATCAAATCTACCATTTCCTTGACCACCAGCTTCGCCTTATCAAATTCATAGGCGCAGTGCAGTACCTGTCCCGAACTGACGCTGTTGGTTTCCGGCTTATAGGCTTTTATATCCTGCATGGTACAAGGCTCGTGTCCCCATGCATGGTCAATCAGCAGTTCTGCATTGATTCCAAACAGCTTATAGAGCAGTTCTTCATTGTAAAATTCATTTGTTTTGCCTATGGAACATCTTGCAATATCGCCCATTGTATACAATCCATTTTCTGCAAGCTTCTTTGCATAGCCGCCCCCGACCCGCCAGAAATCTGTAAGCGGTCTGTGATTCCATAAAAGCTTCCGGTAAGACATTTCATCCAGTCTGGCAATCCGCACTCCATCCTTATTAGGTTCAATATGCTTTGCCACAATATCCATTGCAATTTTGCTAAGATACAGATTGGTTCCGATTCCTGCGGTTGCCGTAATTCCGGTTGTCTGCAGAACATCACGAATCATTTTCATCGCCAGTTCTTCCGGTGTCAGATTATAGGCTGCAAGATAATTCGTGACGTCCATAAATACTTCATCAATAGAATAGATGTGAATATCCTCCGGCGCAATGTATTTTAAATAGATATTATAAATTTTTGTACTGTACTCCATATAAAGTGCCATGCGAGGCGATGCTACAATGTAATCGATCTCAAGCGCCGGATTTTCACAAAGCTCCTCACTGTCATCCGAAGCCCCTGTAAATGTATGATTCGGTGCTTTCCACTTACGGTCGCTGTTGGCTTCCTTGACTTTCTGAATCACCTCAAAAAGCCGCGGCCGTCCCGGAATTCCGTATTTTTTTAATGCCGGTGATACTGCAAGACATATCGTCTTTTGTGTGCGGCTCTGATCCGCCACAACCAGATTGGTTGTCAGCGGGTCACGGTTACGCTCCTTACATTCTACCGAAGCATAGAACGACTTGAGGTCAATTGCAATATAGATTTTGTCACATTTCATCGGCTCTAAGCTCCTTTATATTCTCTCCTGTCAGTATTTCCTTATATATATCATACCATACTTAAAGATTTTACACATTCAGGCTTTCTTTTGCCCATTTTGTGACTGCCTGCTCTGATTTGCTGGCATCTGCCCCATGAACGGCAAGGCCTGTTTTTATTACAGCACCCTTGCAGATTCGGTTTATATCCTGCATGGAACGTCCCAATCCACTGCCTTCGTGTGTCATCAGCGGCATTACATTTTTGCCCTGGAAATTCAGGGACTCTATCAACGAAAATACTGCCATTGGATATGTTCCACACCAGCACGGACCACAAATGAAAATATTGTCATACCCGCTGATGTCTTTAAGATATGCTTTAAGCTCCGGACGTGTATTGTTTTCATACTCCGTCTTTGCCTCTGCTGTACATGCATGATAATCTGACGAATAACCATTGACGGTTTCAACCTCAAATAAATCTCCGCCAACTGCCTTTTGAATAAATTCTGCACAAATTTCCGTGTTTCCTTTCGTAAGGCTCTCTATTCTGCCATTTACATAGTTTTGACCTTTACGTGAATAATAGATAATTAAATTTTTACTCAAAATTATCAACTCCTTTTTCTTGATAATTTCATTATAGTATTTCTAAAATGATATATCAATTCCTTCTACCCGGATTATTGATAAGTTGTGCTAATCGTTATGTACTATTCCCCCCTTGCCGCTCTGGTGCGCACCACTATATCTTTCATTTTTTCAGTATCGTTCTGATCTGAATCAATGCTATGCGCTCCAATTTATCTTAATGATGTCTTATTTACAGTTTTCATATGGATATTTCATGTTAATATTGATCTTTCAGGCACGGCTCTAAAATCCGCTCCGTTGTTACTGTTTCAATACATCCTATGTTAATGTTTATCAGTTTTTGGCCACTATTTCATATGCGATGGAAGAGTTTCAATACATCCTATGTTAATGTTTATCTTTAAAGAAATCTTAAAACGTAATAATGATATGCTGTTTCAATACATCCCATGTTAATGTTTATCTTTGCCGGTTGGTAATTGCTATGCTGTCTATATAAGGTTTCAATACATCCCATGTTAATGTTTATCGACGACCCGCAGGCAATCCGTAACATGGAAGAATGATTTCAATACATCCCATGTTAATGTTTATCTAATCTATATATACCTCAAAAGAATGACTTTGAAAGATTTCAATACATCCCATGTTAATGTTTATCCAACGTATTTCCGCCATTTCTAAGAATAACTATACCAATTTTTCCAGTATTTATCAACTCTTTTCGATTTTTTACCAGCCGATAACCCATTTTATTGTTTTTAAATAAAAATGACACACAAATCCCATATACTGCGGCTTTGCTTTATCTTTCAATATTTTCCGGCTGGTATTTTTTCTAAGTATCCGTATCAATTTTCTAATAATTTTCCCACATTTCTTCTGTCAACAGTGTTTTATCATAAAGACTTTTCACTCAATCTTTCTTCATAATCAAATTACTTTTTGAACTTATATTTTCCCTTTCCGCGACCGGATACCAGTTCAATAATATCTGCCTGCATCAGATTAGAAAGAAATTTTGAATCACCTGAACCTTTCAGCTCAAGAAGTTGCATAACTGCACTTCTTCCAAATGCTTCATCAAAACCAAACTTCTCAAAAAGCCTATAGAGTTGAAAAAGCTAAAATCTGTCGAAATCTTTGTAGCAGTAAAATGACTGCTTTATTTTGTAAGGACCTTCTTGCAGTACTTATATGCACCACAATTAGGACATACTAATTTACGCTTTGTTATTGTGTGTGGTCCCATAATATAAGACTTCATATCCGGGACAAATCTATTATTACAATCAGGACATTCATATGCTCCTGCATCTCTGTCAAGAATACACGCAATTACAATTCCGCCACATATTACAACCAAACCTATAATTATAAGCAGAATCCTCATCCAGTTCTCCATCGCAAGCATTCCTGACAACAGAAACAATGGAACTGCAGCAATAATTGTAAGACCTGCTGCCATTGCTGATAATATAATTTTCTTCTTACTCTCCTGAGCTTCTCTAACTAAATTCACCATATTTTCCTCCGCCTTCTTTAGATAATCTTCTTCTGATACTCTTTCGCCAGACAATAATTCGTTCACCGTTATCTCTAATTCATTACATAATGGCAACAACAGTGATACTTCCGGAAAACCATTTCCTCGTTCCCATTTTGAAATTGTTTTATCGCTGATTTCTAATTTTTCAGAAAGCTGTTTTTGAGTATACCCTTTTCTCTTTCTCTCATCAGCTATAAATCTTCCAATTTTTATTTGATCCATTTGCTTTCCTCCTTTCTGGCTTAATTATCCTTCAATCCTATTTCCAATCACACCCACGCAACGTAGAATATGGTGAATTTTTGCGGTTTCTACGCTCCGTAGAGTTAATGTATTTAATTAATTACCGGGATATGTTCCAATTTGCATTTCTATCCATTCAGAAATTGGGCTATCCCGATTGAAATTGCCCATTTATTGTATAAAAATCAACAAGCTGACTAAGTGTAAATTTAAATTTTCTAAAATATTAAATTTCAACACTTTCACCACAGGATATGTAGTGCATATTACTCATTTGATGTGATAAATAATCAAATGCCTTTTCCCCTGTACAATGACAGGTATAAAACTCAGTATCTTTATATTTTTGAAGCTCCGTTGCGATGTCTTTTAACAATTCCGTCGATACCGTTTTCTTTGTAAGAGGATTGAATAAATGATAACCTCCCACACACAAATCGGGGCTATATTTTTTTGCTTCTTCCATGATATTGATAACACCGGCATGTCCACACCCCATCATAAGCGCTGTTTGATTTTCAAAAATAACCAAATTCTGCTCATGTCTGAATTGGTCTTTTCCTTTATCGTCATAAAGAGCATCATTAACAGACGAATAAAATCTGTTTGTTTTATCAACTGTAAACAGTAATAATTCATCGTCAATTTTGTAATCACCGTCCAACAGTACTATCTGCTTATTTCCCTTAATTGCAGCATCTATTCCAATGGGTATTTTAATGAATAAGGTTTTACTGTAATGCGGTTCAAAAGCAGTTCTTTGTACATATATTTTTGCCGAAGAATTAACTTCCAAAAAACTTTTTAATGCTCCTCCGTGGTCTATATGACCGTGAGATATAATAACCGTATATACCTTTGAAATATCTATATTTCTTTTAACTGCATTTTCAAATAATGTTTTATCCGGGCCTAAATCAAACAAAATCTTATGTTTTTTTGTTTCTATATAAAGCGAAAGCCCATGCTTTGCCTTAAGTTCAGATTTTGTGGTGTTTTCCACTAACGAAATAATTTTCACAAATTTACCTCCGCATAAATGTTTATAGTTATACTTACATCAACCAATCATCATATCCTCTTTTTCTAAACTTTTTCATTTACAGTTTTTGATTCCACTTGACGTCATATAAGTTCCTGCTAATATTACCAATACCGATATAACTGCAATAATACAGGATATTTATGATGATTCCAAGCAGAACTACGGTGCTCCAAAAATCACTGTAGAATTGCGTAAAACAGGTGAAGTCATTTCGGAAAGAACCGTTGGTATATATATGCGCCAAATGGGAATCCGTGCCCAGTGGAGCAAGCCATGGACAATCACCACTAAATGGCAGTCAGTATGTTGCAACGGAATATAAAAAAGCAACAGAAAATATGCAGCGTAGTTACTCAAAGAAAGCGTTTCCGTGGGATAATGCATGCATTGAATCCTTCCATTCAATTATCAAACGTGAATGGCTCAACCGCTTTAAAATTCGCGATTACAAGCAGGCATACCGTTTGATTTTCGAATATCTGGAAGCTTTCTACAATACGAAACGAATTCATAGCCATTGTAACTATATGTCACCAAATGAATTCGAACGAGTATATGAAAGAACACACACTGAGGCTGAGCTTCTGGCGGGTTAAAATGGGGAAAAATTTCTCATTTTAACTTGTACTAAATCTTGACATAGAACCATGGCGAGGTATTCTATAAGTAAGCGCTAAGAAAAACAAGCGACTGCGAAGCAGGCATTTGTGTCAAAATTACAAGGAGGTATTACAATGGACGCAGCACAATTAATTATTGAGGGAAAGGGTTACTTAGGTATTGAGTTTGGGTCTACCAGAATTAAAGCCGTTCTGGTGGATAAGTCAGGAAATGTATTGGCATCCGGTGGACACAGCTGGGAAAACCGTTATGAAGATGGTGTCTGGACCTATTCTCTGAACGATATTTGGGATGGCTTACAGGATTGTTACAAGGATCTTAAGGAGAATGTGAAGAAGGAGTACGGTGTTACCTTAAAGCACTTAGATGCCATCGGATTCTCTGCGATGATGCATGGTTATCTGGCGTTTGATGAGAATGATACCATTCTGGTTCCGTTCCGTACCTGGAGAAATACGATTACAGAGGAAGCAGCTTCAAAGCTTACTGCAGAATTTAACTATAACATTCCGCAGAGATGGAGCATTGCACATCTTTATCAGGCAATCCTGAACGGGGAAGAGCATGTTCCCTATGTGGATTTCTTTACAACACTGGCAGGCTATGTTCATTGGAGACTGACCGGAAGAAAGGTACTTGGAGTCGGTGATGCATCGGGAATGTTCCCGATTGACATTCACACCGGGGATTATGATCAGGCGATGATTCAGAAGTTTGATAAGCTGGTTGCGGATCAGAATTATCGTTGGAATCTCCGTGATATTCTTCCGAGGGTGTTAGCAGCAGGAGAGGAAGCAGGTGTGCTGACCGAAGAAGGAGCTTCCCTTCTTGATCCGAGTGGGGATCTGCAGGCAGGCATTCCGCTCTGTCCCCCGGAGGGTGATGCAGGAACCGGTATGGTCGCAACGAACAGCGTTGCGAAACGAACCGGTAATATCTCTGCAGGAACCTCCATATTTGCCATGGTAGTTCTGGAAAAGGAGCTTTCCAAGGTATATCCGCAGATCGACCTTGTAACTACGCCGGATGGCGCGCTGGTTGGTATGGTACACTGTAATAATTGTACTTCAGATATCAATGCGTGGGTGAATCTGTTCAGGGAATTCGGTGAAATGTATGGTTTAACCTTTGATATGAATGATCTGTTTACAAAGCTTTACAGTGTTGCATTAAAGGGTGATCCGGACTGTGGCGGAATGATTTCCTATAATTACTTTTCCGGAGAGCCGGTTACCGGTTTTGATGCCGGTGCACCGTTGTTTGTACGTGATGCCGAGAGTAAGTTTACACTGGCGAATACCATGAGAATGCATCTGTATTCTGCACTTGCAGCTTTAAAATCCGGTATGGATCTGATGCTGAAGGAAGAGGGTGTCCAGGTAGACCAGTTATTTGGACATGGCGGCTATTTCAAAACAAAAGGTGTCGGACAGAGAATTGCGGCAGCAGCTATGAATGCACCGGTATCGGTTATGGAAACAGCCGGTGAGGGCGGTGCCTGGGGTATTGCTGTTCTGGCTGCATTCCTTGCTAAGAAGAAGGACGGCCAGAGCCTTGGCGAGTTCTTGAATGAGGAGATTTTTGCCGGAAACAAGGGTGTTAAGATGGATCCTATGGCAGAGGATGTCGAGGGCTTTGAGAAGTTCATGGAGAAGTATATGAAGAATCTCCCGGCTGAGAAGGCTGCTGTTGAGGCACTGTAGACATATTTTAAAAACATGTAAATGTTGATAAAGATTTAAGAATAACTATAAGATAAACATCTTAAAGTAAGAGATAAATATTTGGAAGGAAGGTTCTGTCATGTTAGAAGAATTAAAAAAGAAGGTATACGAAGCAAATATGCTTCTTCCGAAATATGGTCTGGTAACATTTACCTGGGGTAATGTGAGTGCTATTGACCGTGAAACCGGATATTTTGTGATTAAGCCAAGTGGTGTGGATTATGAAATTATGAAGCCGGAAGATATGGTGGTTATGGATCTTGAAGGAAACCGTGTGGAAGGAAGGTATAAGCCATCCTCCGATACACCGACCCATCTGGAGCTGTATAAGGCGTTTCCGGAAATAGGTGGAATTGTACATACCCATTCTTCCTATGCAACGAGCTGGGCACAGACCGGAAGAAGTATTCCCTGTTATGGTACGACTCATGCGGATTATTTCTACGGAGAAATCCCCTGTG
>ERZ780168.1795-NODE-1795-length-20699-cov-9.586708_pt1 | contig 20699 bp, 19 predicted proteins | sample MGYA00510981_ERZ780168 | MGnify/ENA primary metagenome ERZ780168 (study PRJEB29588, sample SAMEA2158769) | human gut metagenome | biome: human gut; feature: human-associated habitat; material: faeces | place: Denmark | collected 2008/2010 ...
TACTGCGGCCAGATGGACGAAAAGCGCCTTGTGCCCCTGCTGGCCTCCATCGAGGAGGAGGAGGGCAGCGAGGCCAGCGCCATGGAGATCAATGAGATCACCCAGCTGGTGAAGGAGCACCAGCTGCCCGTCATCTTCACCGAGGTCAACGGCTCCGACGCCACCGCCAACGCCATCTCCCGGGAAACCGGCTGTCAGGTGGCCCAGCTCACCATGCTCATGGACGGCCCGGAGGAGGGGGACCTGTCCACCTATCTGGAAGGCGTGCGGAGCAACGTGAACACCATCGTATCCTTCTTCGGGGGAGAGGAGTTGGATCAGCTGTGAGAAAGATCAAGCACGGCAGGCTGGCCGGGGGCTGCTCCGACGCCTGCTGCCTGAAGCTGGAGGGCCTGTCGGTCCACATCCAAGGGGAGGACATCCTGGAGGATGTGTCCTTCCACCTCCACTGCGGGGAGATCGCCGCCCTCATCGGCACCTCCGCCGCCCTGGCCATCTCCGACATTCCCTGGAACGGCCCTGTGGCCGCCCTGAAGGTGGGTCTGGTGGACGGCAAGCTGGTGTTCAACCCCGACGCCGAGCAGCGTAAGGTCAGCGATCTGGACGTGACCGTCGTCTCCACCGGCAAGAAGGTCGTCATGATCGAGGCCGGCGCCAACGAGGTGCCCAACGATGTCATGTTCGAGGCCATCAAGCAGGCCCACGAGGAGAACCAGAAGCAGATCGCCCTCATCAATCAGATGGTGCAGGAGATCGGCAAGCCCAAGTTCGAGTACCCCCACGCCGACTTCAACTACGAGCTGTTCAACAAGATCACCGCCGACTTCATGGACGAGGCCAAGGCCGCCATGGACACCGACGACAAGAACGTCCGCGAGCAGCGCTGGAACGCCATGATCGAGAAGTGGCACGAGAAGTACCTGGAAGAGTACCCCAACATGGACCAGTACCTGGAGGAGATCACCTACAAGTTCCAGAAGATGATCGTCAAGAAGTGGCTGCTGGAGGGTCACCGTGTGGATGGCCGTCAGAAGAACGAGATCCGTCCCCTGGACGCCGAGGTGGGCGTGCTGCCCCGGGTCCACGGCTCCGGCCTGTTCACCCGCGGTCAGACGCAGGTGCTGTCCGTCTGCACGCTGGACACTCTGTCCGCCAACCAGAAGCTGGACACCATCTGGGAGGAGACGGAGAAGCGCTATATGCACCACTACAACTTCCCCGGCTACTCCGTCGGTGAGGCCAAGCCTGCCCGCAGCCCCGGCCGCCGCGAGATCGGCCACGGTGCGCTGGCCGAGCGCGCCCTGCTGCCCGTCATTCCTCCCGTGGAGGAGTTCCCCTACGCCATCCGCGTGGTCAGCGAGGTCGTGTCCTCCAACGGCTCCACGTCCCAGGGCTCCATCTGCGGCAGCACCCTGGCCCTCATGGACGCCGGCGTGCCCATCAAGGCCCCTGTGGCCGGCATTTCCTGCGGCCTGATCCAGGATGACGACGGCTCCTTCACCACCTTCATCGACATCCAGGGCGTGGAGGACTTCCACGGCGAGATGGACTTCAAGGTGGCCGGCACCAAGAAGGGCATCACCGCCATCCAGATGGACCTGAAGAACGACGGTCTGACCATGGAGATCATCAAGAACGCGCTGGACATCACCTATGACGCCCGCTGCCAGATCCTGGACCAGGTCATGCTGCCCTGCATCGCCCAGCCCCGCGCCGAGGTCAGCAAGTACGCCCCCAAGATGGTCACCATGCACATCGACCCGGATAAGATCCGCGACGTCATCGGCAAGGGCGGCTCCGTCATCCAGAAGATCGTGGCCGAGTCCGGCGCCAAGATCGACATCGACGACGACGGCACCATCCACATCGCCTCCCCCGATGCCGAGAGCTGCGAAAAGGCCAAGAAGTGCATCGACGACATCGTCTTCGTGCCCGAGGTGGGCCAGCTGTACTACGGCCGCGTCGTGCGCCTGATGACCTTCGGCGCCTTCGTGGAGCTGGCCCCCGGCAAGGACGGTCTGGTCCACATCTCCAAGCTGGCCGACAAGCGCATCGAGAAGGTGGAGGACGCCTGCAAGATCGGCGACATGATGTGGGTCAAGGTCACCGAGATCGACGAGAAGGGCCGCGTGAACCTGAGCCACAAGGACGCCATGAAGGAGATCGCCGCCAAGGAAGCCGCCGGCGAGCCCATCAAGTAAAGCATCGTTTTTTATATCCCCCGGTCCGCCGGGGGATATTTCTTTTTCCCGCCGCCTGTGGTATACTGAGAAAAACACCCTGCAAGGAGGTACCGCCTATGTCCGACACCATCGCCGCCATCGCCACGCCCGGACAGCCCAGCGCCATCGGTATCCTGCGCCTGTCCGGCCCGGATACCTGTGCCGCGCTGGACGCGGTGTTCCGCGCCAAAAACGGCAGGCCCGCCGCGCAGCAGCGCCCCCGCGCCATGGTGCTGGGCGAGCTGCTGGACGAGACGGGGCAGGTCATCGACAGCGTGCTGTGCGTCCATTTCCCCGCGCCCCACAGCTATACCGGAGAGGACTGCGCCGAGCTCCACTGCCACGGCAGCCCCATCGTGCTGGACACGGGCCTCCGCGCCCTGTTTGCCGCCGGCTGCCGTCAGGCCGGTCCCGGCGAGTTTACCAAGCGGGCCTTTCTCAACGGGCAGCTGGACCTGCTCCAGGCGGAGTCCGTGGCGGACCTGATCGACGCCGAGACGGCCCAGCAGGCCCACAACGCCGTCTGCCAGCTGGACGGCGCGCTGAGCCGCACCGTGGCGCGTATCTACGACGGCCTCATGGACATGGCCGCCCGGTTCTACGCCGTGGTGGACTATCCGGACGAGGACATCGAGGATCTCCAACGCGAGCAGATGCTGGACACCCTGCGCCGGGCCCAGAACGATCTGGAAGCGCTGGTGGCCGGGTTCTCCCGCGGCCGTTTGCTGAAGCTGGGCGTGCCCACGGTGCTGCTGGGCAAGCCTAACGCCGGCAAATCCTCTCTGCTGAACGCCCTCCTGGGCTATGACCGGGCTATCGTCACCGACATCGCCGGCACCACCCGCGACACGGTGGAGGAAAAGGTCACCGTGGGCGGCGTGCTGCTGCGGCTCATCGACACGGCGGGCATCCGCGACGGCGGCGACGCCGTGGAGACCATGGGCGTGGAGCGCAGCCGTGCTGCCGCGAAGCAGGCATCTCTGGCCCTGCTGGTGCTGGACGGCTCCCGGGAGCTGACGGCGGAGGACGAGGCCGCCATCGCCCTGGCCAACACCGTCCCCCACCTGATCGTGGCCGTCAATAAATCCGACCTGCCCCGGGCGCTGGACGTCGGTGCCCTGGCGGACCGCTTCGACAACGTGCTGTCCGTCTCCGCCGTCACCGGCGCGGGACTGGACACGCTGACCGGCGCCATCACGGCGCAGTTCCCGGCAGGCGAGAGCACCGGCGGCGCGCTGCTGACCAACGCCCGTCAGGCCGACGCCGCCAACCGCGCCCTCTCCGCCGTGGCCGAGGCCCGCGGCGCCCTCCGTATCGGCATGACCCCCGACGTGGTGCTTACCGACTGCGAGGCGGCGCTGGCCGCGCTGGGTGAGCTGAACGGCAAACAGGTCCGCGACGATCTGGTGGACACCATCTTCTCCCGCTTCTGCGTGGGGAAATAGGCGATACATGCCTACATTTCTGCTAATATTCCGTATTATTTACAATTTGGCTCTTTTCCTGCGGCGGTTTTCATGCTATGATAGCGGGGAATATCACTCCCAAGGAGGTTTATCCCATGCGCGAATATGTCATTATGACCGACAGCTGCTGCGACCTGACCGACCACATGGCCAAGGAGCTGGAGCTGACCGTGGTGCCCCTGACCGTCCACATCGATGGGCACGATTACCCCAACCTGCTGGACGGCAGCGCCATCAGCTTCGAGGATTTCTACGGCAAGATCCGCGGCGGCGTGCTGGCCACCACCTCCGCCGCCAACGTAGGCCAGTTTCAGGAGGCCATGCGCCCCATTCTGGCTGCCGGCAAGGACATCGTCAGCATCAACTTCTCCAGCGCCCTCTCCACCACCTACCAAAGTGCGTGCATCGCCGCCCAGGACATGAAGGAGGAGTTCCCCGATGCCAACATCTATGTGGTGGACTCCCTCTCCGCCTCTCTGGGCCAGGGCCTGCTGCTCTATCTGACCGTCCAGAAGAAGCGCGAGGGCCTCTCCGCCCAGGAGCTGGTGCAGTGGGTGGAGGACAACAAGCTCCACATCGACCACTGGTTCACCGTGGACGACCTGAACTACCTGAAGATGGGCGGCCGTCTCAGCGCCGGCGCCGCGTTCTTCGGCTCCATGCTCTCCATCAAGCCCGTCATGCACACCTCCGACGAGGGCAAGCTGGTCCCCGTCAGCAAGGTCCGCGGCCGTAAGGCCAGCCTGAAGGCCCTCATCGACAAGATCGCCGAGCTGGGCATCGAGCCCAGTGAGCAGGTCATGTTCATCTGCCACGCCGACTGCGAGGTGGAGGCCCGCGCCGTGGCCGAGGAGATGAAGGCCCGCTACGGCGTCAAGGAGGTCTATATCAACTACATCGGGCCTGTGATCGGCAGCCACACGGGGCCGAATACCATGGGCATATTCTTCGTAGGAACCAAGAGATAACGGCGCGTCTTTTGCGCCCTGCCATCGTCAAACCTCCTCGACGTACACAAAAGTACGCCGTCGTCGGTTTGCCATCGGCAGGACGCAAAATCCGACATCGATGGAGCGCCTCGTCTTGGCGCAAGATCCATTGCCGTCAGCGGTGTACGGTGCATTTCAACTTTGCGGGAGGTCATCCTATGGACTGGCTGGAACTCAAGATCGACACGAGCCACGCGGGCTTGGACGCGGTGACGGACATGCTGGAGCAGCAGGGGGTCACCGGCGTGATGATCGACGACGAGGCGGACTTTCAGAGCTTTCTGGAGAACAACCGCCAATACTGGGATTATGTGGATGACGACCTGCTGGCGCAGAAGAAGGGTGTCAGCCGCGTGACGTTCTATCTGGAACGGAACGAGGACGCCTACGGCACCGTGGCCGCCGTGCGTATGGCCATGTCGGCGCTGAAAAAGGACCACCCGGAGTACGCGCCCCTGCTGCTGACCATGGCCGACGTGGCCGACGAGGACTGGGAGAACAACTGGAAGCAGTTTTACAAGCCCATGGAGATCGGCAGCCGCCTGCTGGTGGTGCCGGAGTGGGAGGAGGCCGCCGACCCCACGCGGGTGAAGCTGGTGCTGAACCCCGGCCTGACCTTCGGCACCACCCGCCTGTGCCTGCAGGCGCTGGACACCCACATCCACGGCGGCGAGCGTGTCCTGGACTTGGGCTGCGGCAGCGGCATCCTGTCCATCGCCGCCCTGCGCCTGGGCGCGGAGAGCGCCTTCGCCTGCGATATCGACGAGAAATGCGTGGATGTGGCCTATGAGAACGCCGCCCTGAACGGCATTGGAAAGGACCGCTACACCGTCCGCTGGGGCAATGTGCTCACCGACGCCGCCCTGCGGCAGGAGATGGGCGCCGGCTATGATATCGTGGTGGCCAACATCGTGGCGGATGTCATCATGGGCCTCAGCCCCCACGTCCGTCCCTTCCTGAAGCCCGGCGGCCTCTTCCTCTGCTCCGGTATCATCGACGACCGGGCGGCGGAGGTGCTGGAAAAGCTGAAGGCCGACGGCTGGGATGTGTTCGAGCAGCGCAGCAGTGAGGGCTGGTTCAGCTATCTCTGCAAGTAACGCTAAGAAAAAGACCGGCGCGGAACTGCCGTCTCGGCCATTACAGCACACCTGCCGCATCTCTGTGGGTAACGACAAAAAAAGACCGGCGCAAGCCGGCCTTTTTTGCGCTTCGTCCGTCCGCGCCGCCGGGAACGGGAGAATTCACGGAATGTACTTTTCTTTTTCCTGAAAAGTTGCTATACTGAAAGCGAAGGTAACATATAGCGAACGCGAATGTATACAGCAAAAGCAACGGAAAGTAAACGAAAGTAAAGGAGAAAACCGAAGCCATGATGAAGCGAATTCTGCGCCTGACGGCGTTTTTGCTGGGGTTGACGCTGCTGCTGTCCGCCTGCGGCAATACGGCGAATAAAGAGCTGGTGGACGCCTCCACCCAGACCGCCCCGCCCGTAGAAGGCGTCACCGCCCTGGCCCTGTGCGACGGCGATGTGACCCTCCGTTTTGAAAAGGACGAAACCGGCGCCTGGACCTGGTTTGACGACCCCGCCTTCCCCCTGGACCAGACGGCGCTGGAGGACCTGCTGGCCCTGCCCGCCGCCCTGGACAGCGGCGAAACGGTGGCCGATGTGCAGGAGCTGGCCGTCTATGGCCTGGAGACTCCCAAGAAGTACATCACCGTCACCTCCGACGGCGTGGACGTCGTCTATTATCTCGGCGACCAGGCCGCGGATGGCCGTTGGTACGTGCTCACCCCTGCCGGTACGGTGCGCTATACCTCTGACGAAAATAAGATGTTGCTCAGCCGCAGCATCTACGCCATGGCGGTCCTGCCCGTTCTGCCGGTCATCGAGCCGGACAGGCTGGTGAGCGTAAGTCTGCTGCGCGCCGACGGCACCGCCGCCGTCTCCTTCTACACCGCCGAGGACGGTACCCGCCGCAGCGCCAACCGGGACGTCACGGAAAAGACCGCCGCCCTGGCTGATGAGATCGCTGCCCTGACGCTCACCGCCTGCGTGGACTACGACCCGGCGGAGGGTGCGGCTGCCGTCTGCGGCCTGGACACGCCGGAGGTCACGCTGACGGTGAACTACCTGGCTGACAACAGCGCCGAGCGGACGCTGATCCTTGCCGTCGGCCTGTCCACCGGCGACGGCGGCCGCTATGTGGCCCTGGACGGTGACACCACCATCTATCGGATGGAGGGGTCGTCCCTGACCCAGATCCTGACCCTGTCCGAGACGGGGCTGTAAGCCATGAAAAGGGAGGCGCGGCTATGCGTATACTGATCGTGGAGGATGAAAAGCGCCTGGCGGGCACCCTGCAGGACCTGCTGCGCCGCCAGGGCTATACCGCCGACGTGTGTTATGACGGCATCTCCGGCCTGGACAACGCCCGCAGCGATATCTACGACCTGCTGGTGCTGGACGCCATGCTTCCCGGCATGGATGGCTTCGCCCTGCTGCGCCAGCTGCGCGGCGGCGGCAGCCGCCTGCCGGTGCTGATGCTCACCGCCCGCAGTGAGCTGAATGACCGCGTCCGCGGCCTGGACGCCGGTGCGGACTACTACCTGACCAAACCCTTCGAGCCGGAGGAGCTGCTTGCCTGTATCCGGTCCCTGCTGCGCCGTGGCGGTGAGGACGCCGCTGCCGACCCGGAGGTGACGGCCTTCGGCGACCTGACGCTGCACATGGGCACATTCCTGCTGGAATGCGGCCCGCGAAGCGTTCGCCTCAGCCGCCGGGAGTACGACCTGATGGAGCTGCTGATGCGGAACGGCAGTCAGATCGTCTCCAAGGAGCAGCTGATCCTGAAGGTCTGGGGCTACGACTCCGCCGCCGAGGACAACAACGTGGAGGTCTATATCTCCTTCCTTCGCCGCAAGCTCACCCATCTGCAATCCACTGTGAAGATCAAGACCCTCCGTATGGTGGGTTATTGTCTGGAGGTGGAGGCATGATCCGGCACCTTCGCTGGAAGGTGGTGGCCACCAATATGCTGCTGATCTCGCTGGTGCTGCTGGCGGTGTTCGCGGCGGTGTACTTCATCTCCCGGGGCAACTATCACAAGAATGTGCAGCAGCAGCTGTACCAGGCGCTGGAGCAGGGCGACTATGGCCGCAGCCAGCCCGGCATGGACAGCATCCCCTGCTTTGTGGCCGAGGTCTATGGCAGCGGCACCGTCCGCGTGGCCGGCAACAGCTACTATGACCTCAGCGACGAGACCCGCATGGCGGAGATCGTCACTGCCGCCCTGGCGGCGGACGAGGACGCCGGCACGTTGGACGAATTTCATCTGCGCTATCTGCGCCAGCGGGGCTACACCACTACTGCCATTGCGTTTACCGATACCTATCTGGAATACACCTCCCTGCACACACTGCTGAAGGCCTGCTCTCTGGTGGGCTGCGGCGCACTGGTGGTGCTGTTTCTGTGCAGCTACCTGCTCTCCGGTGTGGTTACCAAGCCTGTAGGTGCCGCCTGGGCCCAGCAGGAGCAGTTCCTCTCCGACGCCAGCCATGAGTTGAAGACCCCTCTGACGGTTATCCTTTCCTCCGCCGAGCTGCTGGAGCAGAGCGCTTCGCCGGAGCAGGCGGTCTACGTGGACAATATCCGGGCGGAGGGCCGCCGCATGAAGGCTCTGGTGGAGGATATGCTCACCCTCTTCCGCGCCCAGAAGAACGCCGGCAGCCCGCCGGACACCGTCACCGACCTGTCGGAGGCGGCGGTGACTGCCGCCCTGCGGTTTGAGCCGGTGGCCTTTGAGGCCGGCCATGTGCTGGATTACGATATTGCGACGTCTCTTCCTGTCCGGGGCGACGGCGCCAAGCTGGGCCAGGCCCTGGCGGTGCTGCTGGACAACGCCGTCAAATACGCCGCACCCGGTACGCCCATCCGCCTGACCGCCGTCCGGCAGGGCAGCCGCGCTGTGGTGTCCGTGACCGATCAGGGGCCGGATATCCCTTCGGACAAGCTCCCCCGCATTTTTGACCGCTTTTACCGCGCCGACGACGCCCGTACCGACGGCGACAGCTTCGGCCTGGGCCTGCCCATTGCCAAAGCCATCGTGGATGCCCACCGGGGCGTCCTCCGCTGTGACAGCAGCGGCGGCGTGACCACCTTTAGTATCTCCCTGCCCCTGACGGCAGGGAAGCAGGAGAGAGGCACAGACCATGTTTGATACCCTTATCCGGGGCGGCGCCGTTGTTGACGGCACGGGCCGCCCCGTATTTGCGGCCGATGTGGCCGTTTCCGGCGGCAGGATCGCCGCCATCGGCGATCTGTCCGCAGCGTCCGCCGCTCATGTAATCGACGCCGCCGGCAGGACCGTTACCCCCGGCTTTATTGACATCCATCGCCACGCCGACGCGGCGCTGTTCCGCCCGGGCTTCGGCGCGGCGGAGCTGTGTCAGGGCCTTACCACCATCGTCAACGGCAACTGCGGCCTCAGCGCCGCCCCCTTCGGCCCCGCCCATAGCGACGCCATCCGGGACTACCTGCGGCCCATTACAGGGGCCCTGCCGCCGGATCTGGTGACGGAAACCCTCTCCGGCTATTTCGCCTCTGTGCCGAATATCCCCGTCCATGTGGGTATGCTGGCCGGTGCCGGCGTCCTTCGGGCGGACGCGGCCGGCTACGAGCTGGAGCACCTGGAGGACCGCCACTACCGCGCCCTGCACCGCGCCCTGGAGCAGGCTCTGGCCGACGGCGCGCTGGGCGTTTCTCTGGGCCTGGGTTACGCCCCGGAGTGCTTCTATACCACGGCGGAGCTGATCCGTGCGCTCTCACCCATCGCGGGGCAGGATATCCCACTCACCGTCCATATGCGGCAGGAGGGCGCGGGTGTCTGCGATTCCATCGAGGAGATGCTGCTGGTGGCCCGGGAACTGCGGGCCCCTCTGCATATCAGCCACCTGAAAGCCATGGGCCGGGACAACTGGGGCAAAAAAATACCCCGGGCCCTGGAGCTGCTGCACCGGGCGAAGGAGGAGGGCCTGGACGTGGGCTGCGACGTGTACCCCTACACCGCCGGCTCCACCCAGCTGCTGCATATCCTGCCGCCGGAGTTTCTGGAGGGCGGTATGGACGCCGTTGTCCGCCGCCTGGCCGACCCCCACGAACGCGAGACGCTGGCTCACCGTATTGAAGACGGCGGCGGGTTTGACGACATCGCCAAGCTGGCCGGCTGGGACGGCATCTTCCTCAGCAGTCTTCACTGCCCGGAGGACGCGCCGCTGCTGGGCAAAAGCATTGCCCAGGAGGCGGTTCTGGAGCACAAATCCCCGCTGGACGCCTGCTGCGACCTGCTGATCCGCGAGCACTGCCAGGTGACTATGATCGACTTCATGGCCGCGGAGGAAGACATCGCCGCTATCCTCCGCAGTCCCCTCAGTTGCCTGATCTCTGACGCCACCTACCCCACCGAGGGGATGCCCCATCCACGGGTCTACGGCAGCTGTACCCGCCTGCTGCAGCACTTCGTCCGGGAACAGGGTGTGCTGACGCTGGAGCAGGGCGTTCACAAGCTGACCCAGGCCCCGGCACAGGCCCTTCGCCTTGCGGGTAAGGGCGTTATCGCCGTGGGTGCGGACGCGGACTTGTGTGTGTTCGACCCCGCCGCCCTCACCGAGCGCGGTACCTATCAGGACCCCTGCCAAACGGCCCTGGGTATGGACGCCGTGCTGGTGGCCGGCCGGCTGGCCGTGAAGAACGGAGAAATGACCGGCGTGAAGGCTGGGACCCTCATCCGCAAATAAAAAGATCTCCCCCGGTCGGGGGAGATCTTTTTATTTCTTTTCGCCGCCGGACACGTTGGCCACGAACACGCACACCAGAATGATGACTACGCCAAGAGCCTGCCACAGGCTGAAATCCTCCTTCAGGAAGAGCACGCCCGCCAGCACCGATACCACCGTGGTCACGTTGGAGAACAGGGAACTCTCTGAGACCGTCAGGTGACTGTTGGCGAAGTTCAGCAGTCCGTAGGCCACGCCGGAGGACAGTATGCCCAGATACAGCACCGCCAGCCAGAAGCTGCCGCTTTGCGCCGGCGCGGTGATCAGCTCGCTGCTTATCCCGCCGGCCTGTATCAGCGCCACCGGAATAAACACCGCCATGCCCACCACAAACATCACATAGGTCATCTCAAAGGGGGTGAAGCGCTTGGCGGCATCGTGGCTCAGCCCATAGTACACCGTGTCGCTGAGCATGGTCAGCAACAGGAACAGCAGGCCCAGCGCCGAGATCATCACCGCCCCGCCCACGGAGATCAGCGCTACGCCGCCGATCGCGCCCAGGGCGCACAGCACCTGCCGCCGGGTGACGCGCTCATGCAGAACCAGCACGTCCATCAGTATGCAGCACACCGGCACCGCCGCGATGATGGTCCCCGCCACAGCGGCGGAGGTGTACAGGATGCCGTAGTTTTCGAAGATGAAGTACGCCACCGGCTGCACGATGCCCAGCAGCAGCAGCTTTCCCACCGGCTTTCCCTTCAGAGAGAAGGCAAACAGCGGCTTTCCGCGTGCTTTGCCCACCAACGCGTTCAGCGCGATGACCAGCGACATGGCCGCCACCGCCACCGTGAACCGGAAGGCCAGCAGCACTGTGGGCGCCGCCGTGACCAGCGCCATTTTTGAGAACATAAAGCTCATGCCGAAGATGGTGGCCGCGGTCAGCGCCGCCAGCAGCGACAGAATATGCAGTTTTTTCTGGTTCATAGGCAATACCTCTTTCTCTTTAACGCCGGTATCATACCATACGCCGCATGAAATAGCAAGGAAAAGCGATCACCTCCCGCGCTGCGTCCGGAGCAAAAAGGGCGCCGCCCGAAGGGGGCGGCGTCCTTTCACCGGCACGTTGGGAGGGCGCGCCGGCATTTACCAATTTGAAGGGGAATAGGGAGAAAAATTAAGGATAGAAAACAAAGGGTGTTGGGTTACTTGTCCGTTGCCTTGGACACGATACCCGTAACCACCAGGACCGCCACCAGGCTGGCCAGAATGAGGTTCAGCACCATGCTCAGCGCCTCCTTTCGTTTGGGCTTCTTAACGTATCTTTAGCATAGCACAGGACAAGCAATTTGTAAAACGCATGATTATCATCAAAACCATGAAAAATACTTTGCGCACATGGCGAGATATGCTATACTGGACCTGAAGGAGGTGTCCCCATGTCCGTCACCAAATACCAGATATACCTCAAGACCGTGGAGCTGGGCAGCTTTACCGCCGCCGCCCGCGCCCTGAATTTCACCCAGTCCGGCGTCAGCCACGCCATCGGCTCGCTGGAGGAGGAGCTGGGCGTCACGCTGCTGGTCCGCAGCCACGGCGGTGTCACCCCCACGGCGGATGGCCGCGCCCTGGCACCATATTTTCAGGAGATGTGCGCCCTGTCCCACCGTCTGGAGCAGCACGCCGAGGACCTGCGGGGGCTGGATACCGGTCTTATCCGCGTGGCAACCTTCACCAGTGTGTCGGAAAAGTGGCTGCCCGGTATGCTCAAGACCTTTCAGGAAAAGTACCCCCGCATCGAGTTCGAGCTTCTGCCCTCCAACTTCAACAACGAGATCTCCGACTGGGTCCTCCACGGTCAGGCGGACTGCGGCTTTATCTCCCTGCCCACCCCGGCGGAGAAGTATCTGGACTACTGGCTGCTCCAGCGGGACCAGTGGAAGGTCATCCTGCCCTGCGACCACCCGCTGGCGGGCCGCCAGCCCTTCCCGCCGGAGGCCCTGGAGCAGTACCCCCTCATCCTGCTGGATGAGGGCGACGATTATGAGATCCAGGCCATTTTCGATCACTACAAGGTCCGGCCCCGGATCCAATATACCGTTCAGCAGGACCAGACCATTCTGGCCATGGTCTCCGGCGGCCTGGGCATCAGCGTCATGGAGGAGCTGATGCTCTACAAGTGCGCCTATCCGCTGGCTGCCAGCACCCTGCCCAAGGTGTTCCACCGGGACATCGGCATCTGTGTCAAGGACAAGAACGCCCTCTCCCACTCCACCCGCGCCTTCATCGACCACGCCCGGCACTGGGTGCTGCAAAATTTCCCCGAGGGCTGGAACGCCCCCAAGCCCCATGAGCGATAAACGAAAAAGCGAAACCAAACGCTGTTCTCCGCCGTCAGTATTGGCAGAGGGCGGCGTTTCGCTGTCCGCCGGAGGACGCTTCCGTCCTTCCGGAAACGGTAAAGTGCGCGGGGTCCTGCCCCGCGCCCGAAAGGAGTGTTTACATCATGAAAAAGACATTTGCATTGCTGCTGGCGCTGGTGATGGCGCTGGCTTTGGTGGCCTGCGGCCAGAAGGAGGACAACAGCGGCGGCGAGACGAAGGACGACCAGACGCAGACCGACGGCCAGACCGTTGACCTGCGGGCGGCGTACGAGGCCGGTATCAAGCAGGTGCAGGAGGAGCTGGGCGACAACGCGCCTGTGCTGCTGGAGGAGACGGCTGTGGAGATCCTGAACAGCTACTACCCCGGTCTGGAGAACGCCAAGCTGAAGCAGTCCGTGTTCTTCATCTCGCCCACCGCCACCTCCTGCGAGGTGTCCATGGTGGAGGCGGAGAGCGCCGCCGACGCCGAGATCGTCCGCCAGAGCTTCCAGGCCCGCGTGGACGCCATGGCCGACGACACCACCTACCCCGAGGAGGCCGGTATGTGGAAGAACAACGCCACCGTTACCGTCAACGGCAACTATGTGGTGCTGGAGGTGCTGCCCGACGGCTGCACCGTACCCGACGCATTCCTGGCAAAATTCTGATTTCCTATGGCGTTTCCCCTTTCTGTGTGCTATGATGGTCTGACCGATACACACAGAAAGGAGAGTGCCCGATGGAGGACGCTCAGATCATAGATCATTTTTTCCGCCGCGACCCGGAGGCCATCCGCGCCGCGCAGGAGAAATACGAAAAACGCTGCCTTGCCGCCGCCCGGCACATCCTGCCGGACGCCCGCGACGCGGAGGAGTGCGTCAGCGACGTGTGGCTCCGTTTGTGGAATGCTATCCCACCGGAGCGCCCCCGTTCGCTGGCGGCGTACATTACCACCGTCACCCGCCGCCTGGCCCTGGACAAGTGCGACTATAACCGTGCCGCCCAGCGCCGCAGCGACCTGACTGTGGCCTTCGAGGAGCTGGAGGGCTGCCTGCCCGCCGAGGACGGCGCAGTCCGCGCCCTGGAGCAGCAGGAGTTCCGCCGGGTGCTCAACGGCTTCCTGCGTAAGCTGACCCGGCAGAGCCGGACGTATTTCATCCGCCGTTACTGGTATGGCGAGAGCATCCGCGAGATCGCCGACAGCTGCGGCGCGGGCGAGGAGAAGGTCAAATCCTCCCTCTTCCGCACCCGTCAGCGTCTGCGTATCGTGCTGGAAAAGGAGGGGATGCTGTGAATGACAACAGAATGAAGCGCTGGATGGACGCCATCGACGACGACCTGCTGGAGGAGGCCCAGCGTCCCCTGCCCCGCGGCGGCGCGGCGCGCCGTTGGGGTGCTCTGGCCGCGTGCTTCTGCGCCGCGGCCTTGGCCCTGGCCCTGTGGCAGCCCTGGTCCGCCGGTATCGGTGACAATACCGCCGGCGCGGATGCCGACTTCGGCGGCATGGACAAGAGCTTTTCCGTCGCCATGCCGCCTGTGTCGGATGCCGAGTTGCTCTCTGCCTCTCTGGCCCTGCCGGAGGGCGCGTCTCTGACCTCCGGCTACCAGTGGCGTCAGGACGGCGAGGGCGCCGTCACCGGCGTGTCCTGTACCGTGCTGCTGGACGGCTATGACTACGACTACGGCGCGGCATATGCCAGCCAGCCCCTGCCTGCCCCGGACGGTACCCTCCCGACAGACACCTATCAGGTGAACGGCCTGACGCTGCTGGTCTACGATGACGGCGCCGTGGGCTGGTACGACACGTCCGCCGGTATCCAGTGGTACTGCGTGGCCTGGGACGGCGGCGCGCCGCTGGTCACCGCCTTTACCCTGATGGACGCCCAGTATTACACCGTCCCCACCGCCCCGGAGGGCGCGGACGTGCTGGGCTATGACCTCTTTGACCTGAACGGTGAGACCGTCACCGAAGTCTCCTTTACCCTGAACAGCGTTACCTGGCACTACCGCATGGCCCCCACTTTGGACGTTTCAGAAACAATACCGGACATCTCCGACTTCACCGGCGGCAGTCTGACGGCGGAGGGCAGGCTCCGCTGGTGCCCCACCGTCCTTCGCTGGGACGCGGGCGGCGCCGGCTGCATCATCTGGCGGGACATCGCTCCCGGTCTGGCGTACAGTCTGACCGCGGACACCGGTGCGTCGGAGAAGACGCTGGCGGATATGGCCGCCCTGGTGTTCAAGCCCGCCCAGGAGGAGTCATAAAGCGAAGCAAAAAAGGAAGCACCCCGCGGGGTGCTTCCTTTTTTGCTCAGAATTCCGGTGCGTCCGGCGTCTTGCGGTACAGCAGGGGCTTGCCCTCGGCGTCCACCAGCAGCGTCAGCCCGCCGGAATTGCCCACGGCGTGGTAGAGATACTGCACACCGGTCTGGGTGTCCACCAGCACCTCGCTGCTGCTGATGAAGCCGCTGTCCTCCATGACCTTGATAAAACGCTGCTCCTTCTTTGCCATAGATTTACTCCGCGGCGGGCGCGTCGTTCTCCACCAGCATTTTGGCGCTGGCGGCCAGACCGGCCAGCCCCTGGATCTCGCTGGGGATAATGAGCTTCGTGGCCTTGCCGTCCGCCACCTTCTCCAGCGCCTCCAGTGCCTTCAGCTTGATGACCTGATCGTTGGGGGCGTTCTCATTCAGCATACGCATGGAGTCGGCCATGGCCTGCTGCACCTTCAGGATGGACTCCGCCTCGGCCTCGGCGGCCATGATCTTGGCCTGCTTCGCCGCGTCGGCCCGCAGCAGGGTGGACTGCTTCTCGCCCTCGGCGATCAGCACCTTGCTGGCCTTTTCACCCTCGGCCTGCAGGATGGATTCCCGGCGTTCGCGCTCGGCCTTCATCTGCTTCTCCATGGCGTTCTGGATCTCCCGGGGCGGCAGGATGTTCTTCAGCTCCACGCGGTTGACCTTGATGCCCCAGGGGTCAGTGGCCTCGTCCAGAATGGAGCGCATTTTGGCATTGATGGTGTCGCGGCTGGTCAGGGACTGGTCCAGCTCCAGCTCGCCGATGATGTTGCGTAGGGTGGTGGCCGTCAGGTTTTCGATGGCACTCATGGGGTACTCCACGCCGTAGGTGTACAGCTTGGGGTCCGTGATCTGGAAATAGATGACGGTGTCGATCTGCATGGTCACGTTGTCCTTGGTGATGACCGGCTGGGGATCGAAGTCCGCCACCTGCTCCTTCAGGCTGACCTTCTTCACCACGCGCTCGATGAACGGCAGCTTGAAGTGCATACCCACGCCCCAAACGCTGTGGAACGCGCCCAGGCGCTCGATGACATAGGCCTTGGACTGCTGGACGATCTGGATGCAGCTGACGATGACGGCCAGAATGAGAATGACCAGAATGATGATGGCGATGGTTCCCGGTGTCGGCATAGTAGTTCCTCCTTATTCTCCTGTTTGTTTCATAGTCGTAGTATGCTTATGGATGAGGTGAATGATGCGGGCGACCACGCCCAGCAGTATGGCGGCCAATCCGCCCAGAACATACGGCATATCAAGGCTCCTTCTGTACGATGAGCTTCACGCCCTCCATCCGCAGGATACGCACGGCGGCGTCCGGCTCTATGACCTCCCCGTCGGCGCTGCGCGCCGTCCAGGTCTTACCGTCTATATAGACGGCGCCGGAGGGCAGCGCGTTGTCGATGCGCTCCGTTACGCGGCCCACATTGTTCAGTACCCGGTCGGCGTTGGTGGGCTTGATATCCTTTTTCATCAGCTTGGCCACCAGCGGCCGGGTAAAGGCCAGCGCCGCGATGGACACCGCGAAGAACAGTCCCACCTGCAGCCACACCGGCCCGCCGCACACCGCGGCGATCAGTCCGGCCACGCTGCCCAGCACGAACCAGATGGATGTCAACCCGGCGGTGGCGGCCTCCGCCACGCCGAAAATAATGATGGCGGCGATCCATATCGTTGTCGCCATGTCTGCGTCGCCTCCTCTCAAAATGAGTCCGATGATCCCGGCCAGCGCGCCGATGCCTACCAGCACAGCTCCAGCCAGCCATTTGTTTTTGGGGGACAGGTTGGTCAGGAAGGCACCCACGGCGCTGCCCAGCGTGGCGCGGGGCAGGGGGGCGGCCTCCTGCTCCGGCGCGGGGCGTGCCTCCGCCGCCGCGGCGGGTACCGGGGCCTCCTCGGCGAACAGATCGGCGATGGATACCTGATAGCGGTTGCAGATATAAAGGATCTTCTCCATCTCCGGGTAGCCCCGTCCGCTTTCCCATTTGCTCACCGCCTGGCGGGAGACCTGCAGCTGCTCGGCGAATTGCTCCTGTGTCAGTCCATTGCCGCGCCGTACCGCTGCCAGCCGATCACCAAATGCCATATGTGCCCTCCTTTGCTTTCAGTGCCGTCAGTATACGGGACACCGACGGAAAAGTCTATCACGTTCAGGTTGCATTTCCGTAAAATTGTCTGCCAATGTACCGCGCATGGTGCAACCTCAGGTTTACATTCCCCATTATAGCGTAAGTGGCCCCGAAAAGCCACCGGAAATTTAGGTTGCGCGCCCTGGTATTTTTCGGTATACTCTTTGGTAGTCAAGAAACCGAGGTGTATCCCATGATAACTTACGAGATCCCCTGCCTGCTGGGGTTGGAAAAGCTGGTGGCCGACGAGATCAAGCGCCTTGGCCTGGCCGACGTGCGTGCGGAAAACGGCCGTGTGCTCTGTCAGGGCAGCTGGGCGGACTGCGCCCGGCTGAATATCAATCTGCGCTGCGGCGCCCGGGTCATCGCCCTGCTGGGACAGTTCCCGGCGCGGAGCTTCGAGGAGCTGTTCCAGGGCGTGCGCGCCATCCCCTGGGAGGAGTTTCTGCCCCGGGAGGCGGCCTTCCCGGTAAAGGGCTACTCCATCTCCTCTCAGCTGCACTCCGTGCCCGCCTGTCAGAGCATCATCAAAAAGGCCGTGGTGGAGCGCCTGAAGGCCCACTACGGCATGGAGCAGTTTCCGGAGACAGGGACGAAATACCAGATACGCTTTTCTGTGTTCAAGGATCAGGTGTCCATCGGCCTGGATGCCAGCGGCGAGGGGCTGTACAAGCGGGGCTACCGCGCCGTAGGCGTGGAGGCGCCCCTGCGGGAGACGCTGGCGGCGGCACTGGTGACCCTCAGCCGCTACCGGGGCCGCGACCCCTTCTGCGATCCCTTCTGCGGCAGCGGTACCATCCCCATCGAGGCGGCGCTCATCGCCAAAAACCGCGCCCCCGGTCTGGACCGGCGCTTTGACGCCCAGAAGTGGGCATTTCTGCCGCCTGCGTGCTGGATGGACGCGGCGGACGAGGCCCAGGACAGGGAATTTCATGGGCAGTACGATATCTGGGGCGGCGACATCGACCCCCGCGCCGTGGACATCGCCCGGGACAACGCCCGCAAGGCCGGCGTGGACGACTGCGTCCGCTTCCAAGTGGCCGACGCGGCCCAATTCCACCGGGACAGCCCCTATGGCCAGCTGGTGACCAACCCGCCCTACGGCGAGCGTCTGCTGGAGAGGCAGGAGGCCGAGCAGCTGTACCGCGCCTTCGGCAAGGCGTGGCGCACGCTGCCCGCAGGCTGGCGCACACTGGTGCTTTCGAGCCACACGGAGTTCGAGCGCTGCTTCGGCAAGCCGGCGGACAAAAAGCGCAAGCTGTACAACGGCATGATCAAGTGTGATGTGTTTATGTACGGCAATGTCTGACGGCCATCTTTTCCGCTGATGCTTTGTTGCGGCGGCTTGCCGTACACAAAGTACGCCTACGCTGCCGCGCCGCGCCTCAGCGAAAAATCTGAGCCGTTAGGGGGACATCTTTTCCGCCCTGCCTTAATAAATCCCCGGCATATGACTTTATTTTCAATTTGTTCACTTTCTTTTGCAGAAACATGATACAATTACCCGTATGCTTTCGAAATAAATTCAACGAAATTCTAATATGTTGATGAGGAGGAGAGCCTCGATGAAGCATATTTTTATCATCAATCCCACGGCGGGCAAGACCGACAGCCGGCAGAAGATCTACGATATGGCGGAGTCGCTGCGGCAGAAGCACGGGCTGGACGTGCAGTGCATCCTGACGAAAAAGCAGGGCCACGCCACGGAGCTGGCGAAGAAGCTCTGCGAGACGGGCGAGGCACTGCGGTTCTACGCCTGCGGCGGCGATGGGACTGTCAACGAGGTGGCCAACGGCATTATCGGCTATGACAACGCTGCCATGACAGTGATCCCCGTGGGAACCGGCAACGATTTCCTCAAGAACTTCGGCGATGATATGGAGAAGTTCCGGGACGCCGAAAACCTGTGGGACGGCCCGCAGTTTCCTATGGACGCCATCGACGTCAACGGCCGCGTGGCGCTGACCATCGCCTGCTCCGGCATCGACGCGCGGGTGGCCCGGGACGTACATAAATACAGCGAGAGCCCACTGCTGGACGGCAAGGGCAGCTATATCTACTCTCTGGCGGTGAATTTCCTGTTCAAGGGCATCGGCACCCACTGGACCATCACCCTGGACGATGTGACCACGGAGGGCGACTGGTCGCTGGTATCTGTTTGCAACGGCCGGTACTACGGCGGCGGCTTTATGCCCGTGGCCGAGGCCCGGATGGATGACGGCGTGCTGAACACCCTGGTGGTCAGGGAGGTCAACCGCCGCACGTTCCTGAAATTTGTGGGGCCGTACTCCAGGGGCGAGTACGCCAAGTTTCCGGAATACGCGCACTGCTCCTGTCCCAAGGTGGTACATATCCACTCGGAGAAGCCGGACATCGTCACCTGCCTGGACGGCGAGAGCGTGGTCAACAGCGATGTGACCATTAAGCTGCACGACAAAAAGCTGAACTTCTTCGGCCCGGAGGGCTGCTCCTGCAACCGGACGGCCCGCGGCTGAGAACAGCGCTTGAACATTTTGTGAATTTTTCAAAATTTCTCCGTTTCCCCCTTGCAAATCCCGTATAGTGTGGTATGATAATCAGCGTTAGCACTCAAGCATTTTGAGTGCTAACGCTGAAACTGTTTTATCAAAAATAGAAATACAAGGAGAAGACGAGCAAATAATAGAAAACAACAGAAAGACAGCAAAAGAAAGTGCACAAAAATGGAGTGAAGGAGCAATACAAAAGACGGTCGAAGTAAAGGCAAAAGATGGCATAACATTAAAAGGAACAGAGTATTTACAAGACCAACAAACAAATAAATGGGCAATAATATTACATGGATACAGAGCAAGTACAGAAAGTGTATTGCCAATAGGAGAACAATTCTCAAAAAAAGGATATAATGTATTAATCCCAAGTATGCGAGCATGTGGAGAAAGTGACGGAGAATACTTAGGAATGGGATGGTTAGAAAAAGACGATTTACAGAATTGGATTAATTTAATTATAGAAGAAAATAAAAATGCAACAATTATATTACATGGTTCTTCAATGGGTGCTGCAACAGTATTAATGGCTTCCGGAGATGAACTACCTTCAAATGTAAAATACATAATTGCAGATAGTGGATACACATCAGTTTGGGATATATTTGCATCAGAAGCAAAAGCAAGATTTAATTTACCAGAATTTCCAGTATTGAACATGTTTGAAATAGTAGCAAAAAGAAAAGCAAAATATGACATAAAAGAAGCATCAGCACTAGAACAAGTAAAAAAGAGCAAAACACCAATATTATTTATCCATGGAAGCAATGATGATTTTGTGCCAGAATACATGTGCGAAAAATTATTTAATGCAGCAAATTGCGAAAAAGAAAAATTAATTATAAATGGAGCAGGCCATACTGACGGAAAATATAGAGAACCAGAAACATATTATAATAAAATATTTGAATGGGTGAATTTAGAATATGATATATA